>ERZ761602.1257-NODE-1257-length-47160-cov-272.146948_pt1 | contig 47160 bp, 42 predicted proteins | sample MGYA00512165_ERZ761602 | MGnify/ENA primary metagenome ERZ761602 (study PRJEB28899, sample SAMN02445085) | bioreactor sludge metagenome | biome: EBPR sludge; isolation source: Thorneside wastewater treatment plant | place: Australia: Brisbane, Thorneside...
TCTCGGTCTCGGCGATCATCGCCAACCTGCACGATGTGATCATCATCCTTGGCTTTTTCGCTTTCTTCCAGTGGGAGTTCTCCCTCTCCGTCCTGGCCGCCGTGCTGGCCGTCCTCGGCTATTCGGTCAACGAGTCGGTGGTCGTCTTCGACCGCGTGCGCGAGACCTTCAAGAAGACGCGCGGCCTGACGACCCCGCAGGTGCTCGATCACGCGATCACCAGCACGATTTCGCGCACCATCATCACGCATGGTTCGACGCAGATGATGGTCCTGTCGATGCTCATCTTCGGTGGCGAGACGCTGTACTATTTCTCATTGGCGCTGACCATCGGCATCTGCTTCGGCATCTACTCGTCAGTGCTCGTCGCCAGCCCGCTGGTGATGTGGCTGGGCGTGTCGCGCGAGCAGTTCGTCAAAGCGAAGCGGCAGATCGAGGGCGCCAACGACGAAGGCGCGGTCGTCTGACCGGCAAAGCCGCCACGGCTGCATGCAAGGACGGAGGTCAGGAGATGAGTGACAAGCAGCGCATCCGCGTCTGGGATTTGCCGACACGGGTCTTCCACTGGGCTCTCGTGCTGCTCGTCGTCGCATCCTTCGTCAGCGGCAAGATCGGCGGCAATGCGATGGTCTGGCACGGCCGCTTCGGTCTCGCCATCCTCGGCCTGCTGAGCTTTCGCCTGCTGTGGGGACTGATCGGCTCGACCTACGCCCGCTTCATCTCCTTCCTGCCGACGCCCAACGCCGTCATCGCCTACCTGCGTGGCCAGTGGCGCGGACTGGGCCACAACCCGCTTGGCGCGCTCTCGGTCTTCGGGCTGCTCGGGTTGCTTGCCTTCCAAGTCTCCAGCGGCCTCTTCGCCAACGACGACATCGCCTTCCGCGGCCCCCTGTACGCACTGGTCAGCAGCGAGCTCAGCGAGCGCCTGACCGGCTGGCACAAGCTTTCGGTCAACCTGCTCGTGCTGCTGGTCCTGCTGCACCTGGCGGCAATCGGCTTCTACGCGCACGCCAAGAAGGAGAACCTGGTCAGACCGATGCTCACCGGCTGCAAGGAGGCCGCTCCGGAGTACGGCCCGCCAGCCACCGGCGGCGGGCCGTTGGCGTTCATCGTCGCGCTGGCGTTTGCCGTCGCGACGGTCTATGCCGGCAGCGGGGAGTGGGTACCCCCGCCGGCCGCAGCGCCAGTTTCCACGCCCGCCTGGTAGAGCCCCCCAGTCGGCAGCGCAGCGGCGTCGCTGCCTGCCGCACGCGGTCCGGCAGCGACCTGTGCCGCCGCACTCAGTCCTTGCGGAACTTGTCGTGGCAGGCCTTGCAGCTTTCGCCAGTCTTGCCGAACTGTACCTTCACCGCCGCCGCGTCGCCCGTGGCCGCCACCTTCTGCAACTCGTTGGCTTCCTTGATGTAGGCCATCGCCAGTTCCTTGACCTTGTCCTGTTCCTTGAAGAACTCCGGCTTGACACGCGTCTTCTCGCCGCCGACGTCCTTGTCGGTACCCGCACCAAACAAGGCGCCCATGCCGGAATTGGCGGTCGCTGCGACGACGTTGGCGGCGGCGATCACCTGCTCCTTGTTGTAGGTACCTTCGAGGTTGGCCTTGATCTTGCCCATGTTCCACGCCATGAAGCTGTAACCGGCCTTGCGATACTTGATCATCTCCTCCGGCTTCAGGGCCTGCTGGGCGTACACGGCCCCGGCGCAGGTGGTCAGCAACAGGGCTGCAACGACTTTCTTCATGGCTTCTCTCCGTTGTGGTTGAGGTAGTGGTTCATAGCGCAAAAACGTGCTTCGCGCGCAAGGTGCGCTGCTCGCCGACGAGCAGCAGCAGGCGGTCGATGTTGGGATGCCGGCCGGGGTTGGCGCGCGCCTCATCGACGTGTTCGGCAAACAGTTCGAGCCCCTTCGCCGCCGCCTCGGGCGTGATCGCGCCATAGGTCTGCGCGAGGTGATTGTAGATCGCGAGCGCCCCCTGGCTGCCGGCACGGTTCTCGATGCTGTCGACGACTTCTCCCGTCGCATCCAGCAGGCGGATCGCCTGCAGGTGCGATATCCCCGGCAGCTTGCGCAGATTCCCGGCAAAGACCGACACGGCTCAGCGTCGCCAGTTCACGGCCATGCCGATGACGATCCCCGCTGCCGCACAACCAAAGGTCGTCAGCAGCACCGGTGTCCACGTCGTCTGTTCCGGCCCGACGAAGGATGACCAGGCGGCGCTGGCCAGCCCGCCGGTCAGAAAGCCAAAGATCCAGCCGAGCATGCCACCACGCACCAGCGCGCCACGGCGCCCATCCTCACCGCAGCAGTGCGGGCAATACGCCGAGCCTGCCGGCACCAGTCGCTCGCAACTCGGGCAGGCGACCATTGCCGGCAGCGGCTCGCCATCCGCACCGATGCCGACCGGTGAATGCTCATTGGCACGCATCAGATTCTCCTCGCCAACTCAGCCGCCATGCCGGTATAGGTCGAGGGGCTCAGGCGCATCAGTTCAGCCGTTGCTGCCTCGGGCAGCCCCAGCGATGCGACGAAGGCGCGCATCTCCGCCGGCGAAACGCGCTTGCCACGCGTCAGCTCCTTGAGTCTTTCGTAGGGATTGGCGACGCCATGCCGGCGCATGACGGTCTGCACCGGTTCGGCCAACAGCTCCCAGTTCGCATCGAGGTCGGCGTGCAGGCGCCCGGCATCGGCTTCCAGCTTGTCGAGGCCGCGCAGCATCGAGTCGTAGGCGAGCAGTGTGTAACCGAGCGCAACGCCCATGTTGCGCAGCACCGTCGAATCACTGAGATCGCGTTGCCAGCGCGAGATCGGCAACTTGTCGGCGAGATGGCGCAAGAGCGCATTCGCCAGGCCGAGGTTGCCCTCCGAGTTCTCGAAATCGATCGGATTCACCTTGTGCGGCATCGTCGACGAACCGATCTCCCCGGCCTTGAGCTTCTGGCGGAAGAATCCGAGCGAGATGTAGCCCCAGATGTCGCGGTTGACATCGATCAGGATCAGGTTCGCACGCGCGAAGGCATCGAACAGCTCCGCCATCGAGTCATGCGGCTCGATCTGGATCGTGTAGGGATTGAACTCCAGCCCGAGCGACTCGACGAAACGACGCGCGAAGCCCTCCCAGTCATGCTCCGGGTATGCGGCCAGATGCGCGTTGTAGTTGCCAACGGCACCGTTGATCTTGCCGAGCAGGCGGACACCGGCGATCGCCGAGCGCGCGCGCCGCAGCCGGAAGGCGACGTTCGCCATTTCCTTGCCCAGCGTCGTCGGCGTCGCCGGCTGACCATGCGTGCGCGACATCATCGGCAGGTCGGCGAACTCGTGCGCCAGTTCGCGCAGGCGCTCGACGATCCGGTCCAGCGTCGGCAACATCGTCTCGCCGCGTGCAGCCTGCAGCATCAGCGCATGCGCCAGGTTGTTGATGTCTTCCGACGTGCAGGCAAAATGGATGAACCCGGCGACACGCATGACCTCGACGTTGTCCGCCAGCCTCTTCCGGAGCCAGTACTCGAGCGCCTTGACATCGTGGTTGGTGACCGCCTCGATCTCTTTCACCTCAGCCGCCTCGGCCGGACCAAAGTCGGCCACCAGGGCGTCGAGCTGCTGCAGCGTGGCGACCGAGAGGGGCGGCACCTCGTCCAGCTGCGGATCGGCGGCGAGCGCCTGCAACCAAGCCACTTCGACCTGCAGGCGGCGCCTGATCAAGCCGCATTCGGAAAACTGCGGGCGCAGCGCATCCACCTTGCCAGCGTAGCGGCCATCGAGCGGAGAGAGCGATGTGAGTGGTGAAGGCAACATGCAGGACAATCCTTGAACAGTCGTCGGGACAGCTGCGTATTCTACCCGTCCCTGAGGTGCAGCCGTAATCGGGATGCGGGCCCGATGCTATAATCCTGCGCAGTTTTTTACCATTGGGAAACAGATGAAGCTCATCGGATCACTGACCAGTCCGTACGTCCGCAAGACGCGGGTCGTCCTGGCCGAGAAGAAGATCGACTACGAGTTCGAGATCGACTCGCCATGGCTGCCCGAGAACCAGGTGAGCCACGTCAATCCGCTGGGCAAGATCCCGGTGCTCGTCCTCGACGACAACACCGTCCTGTTCGATTCGCGAGTCATCGTCGAATACCTCGACAACGTCGCGCCCAACAACAAGTTGATGCCTGCGCCAAACCGCGAACGTTCCGAAGTGCGGCGCTGGGAGGCACTCGCCGACGGCATCTGTGACGCGGCGGCGCTGGTGTTCCTCGAGCGGAAGCGGCCGGCCGCGCAGCAGAGCCCGGACTGGATCACTCGTCAGCAGCTCAAGATCATCACCAGTCTGGAATACATGGCGAGCGAACTCGCCGACGGCAACTGGTGCATGGGCACGCACTTCTCGCTCGCCGACGTCGCCTGCGGCTGTGCGCTCGGCTACCTCGTCTTCCGCTTTCCGGAAATCGACTGGCGTGGGAAGCACCCGAATCTCGCACGCCTCTACGAAAAGCTGATGCTGCGCCCGGCGTTCAGCGAGACCATACCGCAGGGCTGAACCTACCGCCCGGGACGAACGGGAGACCCGGACCTGACGCGGCCGGTCGTCGCGGAAGACCGGCCGCGATCGCGCCGGATATCGACAGCGATCACCGTCGCCATGCCCTTATCCTTCGCTGAACCATTTCGCTCGGCCGGCGCGGCTCATTTCGCCGGCGCTGCCGGCGCGCTGACAGCATTCGGATCAAGGCCTTGCCCGCCAACTTCGACCGCGTCCACCTTGCCGTCCTCCTGCAGCAAAGCCTCCTCCGCCTTGCGGTTCAGGACGACGATGCTGATGCGGCGGTTGATCGAACTCAGGGGATCGTTGCGATCGAAGAGGACCGTCGAAGCCAGGCCGACGACGCGCAGGACCTTGTGCTCATCCATGCCGCCGGCGATCAGTTCGCGCCGCGATGCGTTCGCCCGGTTTGCCGACAGCTCCCAGTTCGAGAAGCCCTTGTCGCCGCCACCGAACTGGGCAGCGTCGGTATGGCCGGAAAGGCTCAGCTTGTTCGGCACCGCGTTCAAGGCCTTGCCGATCTCGCGCAGGATCACCCGGGTATGCGGCTTCAGCTCGGCGCTGCTGGTGTCGAACATCGGCCGGTTCTGCTCGTCGACGATCTGGATGCGCAAGCCCTCGCTGGTCACGTCCACCAGCAACTGGTTCTTGAACTGTCTGAGCGCGGGATTGCTTTCGATCAGCTTCTCGATGCTCTGCTTCAGCTCGCCGAGCTTGACCTTCTCGATCTCCTCGAATTCCCGCCGCGCCTGCTCGGCGTTGGTCTCCTTCAGGTTGACCGTCTTGCTCTTGGCATCGATGTCGCCGCTCTTGACCTGGCCCGCCGTACGCGTCAGGTCCTTGCCGCCCCCCTTGAGCACGCTCGAACTGTCGCCCGTTCCCGCGCCCCCTTGCGAGGCGATCTTGAGCGGGTTCTGGAAGTAGTCCGCAATTCCTTTGAGATCGCCGCTGGCCGTCGATCCGAGCAGCCACATCAGCAGGAAAAACGCCATCATGGCCGTCACGAAGTCGGCATAGGCAATCTTCCAGGCACCGCCATGATGGCCACCGGCAACCTTCTTGACCCGTTTGACGACTATCGGGCGCAGATCATCGCTCATTCATTCTCCCCAATCGGTCGCCGCCGCTGCGCCTACTTGCCCTTGCGATTCTTGAGTTCCTCTTCCAGCTCGCGGAAACTCGGACGGACATCCGTCGCCAGCGCCTTCCTGCCAAACTCGACGGCCACCTGCGGCGCATAACCCGACATCGACGCCAGCAGGACCACCTTGATCACCTGGTAGATCTTCGACCCCTCGTGAGCCTTCTGCTCGAGCAGGCTGGCCACCGGCGCCACGAAACCGTAGGCGATCAGGATGCCGAGGAAGGTGCCGACCAGCGCGCCACCGATCATCTTGCCGAGTACCGCCGGTGGTTCGCCCACCGATCCCATGACGTTGACCACCCCCATCACGGCGACGACGATACCAAAGGCGGGGACCGCATCACCCACCTTCGCAACCACATGACCGGGCGTCTCGACCTCGTGGTGGTGCGTTTCGATCTCGATGTCCATCAGGCTCTCGATCTCGATGGCATTCAGGTTGCCGCCGACCATCATCCGCAGATAATCGGTGATGAACTCAATCACGTGGTGGTCACCGGCCAGCGCCGGGTACTTGCTGAAGATCGGGCTCTCCTTCGGATTCTCGACATCGTTCTCGATCGACATCAAACCCTCCTTGCGGACCTTCGCCAGAACCTCGAAGAGCATCGCCAGCAGATCGATGTAGAGTGTTCGCGTGTACTTCGACCCCTTGAACAGGCTCGGCAGTGCGCCGATCGTCACCTTGATGATCTTGATGTCGTTCGAAGCGACGAAGCCGCCAATCGTCAGGCCGACGATCGCCACATACTCGAGCGGCACCCAGAGTGCTGCCAGGCTACCGTGGACCGCGTAGGTCCCCAGTGCTGCAGCCAGAATGACCACATAGCCAACAATCAGAAACATCCGCCCCCCCTTGTCATGGCGCGTCTCGCCGGCCCGGCTGCTCGAACCCGACCATAGTCGCGCATTGTAGCCACATTGCACCGCATCGGCATCGGCCAAAGGTCCTTAAATTGGGACTCGACGGCCGCCGTCCGGGTGCCGGCCCGCGCTCGCCACGCCGCAGCAGGCAGAAGCGCCCCCCGCCGTCCGGCGAACAAATCGTTTAAACTGAGGGCGTGCGCAGGGGGGATCCGAGGCAGGCAGAGAATGAAGTATTGCAGCGAATGTGGCGCAATGGTCGAACTGGCGATCCCGGCAGGTGACAGCCTGCTGCGGCACGTCTGCCCGCGATGCGGCACGATCCATTACCAGAACCCGAAGCTGGTGGTCGGCTGCATCGCCGAATGGCAGGATCGGATCCTGCTCTGCCGACGTTCGATCGAGCCACGCTACGGCTTGTGGACCCTGCCCGCAGGGTTCATGGAGAACGGCGAGTCGACCGCCCAGGCGGCGACTCGCGAAACGTTCGAAGAAGCCTGTGCCCGCGTCGAGATCGAGCAGCTCTTCTCGCTCGTGAACGTGCCGCACATCAACCAGGTACACCTCTTCTATCGCGCCCGCCTGCTCGACACCGGCTTTGCCGCCGGCCTCGAGACGCTCGAAGCCGCGCTCTTTCGCGAAGAAGAACTTCCCTGGCAGTCACTCGCCTTCCAGAGCGTCACCCTGTGCCTGCAGGCCTACTTTGCCGATCGCCGGCAGGGCAGATTCCGCCTGCACGAAGACGCGATCCTGCGTCGCCACGAGCAACCTAGCGCGCATCGTCGAGCGTGAACTCAACCGGCAGCAGGATGCGAAAGTCCCGCCCCCTGAGCCCCGCCGGCAGGGTGGTATCAGCCGAAGCCTGCTCGAGCATCGCGACGGCCTGCCGATCCAGCGTTGCATGCCCGCTCGAGCGAGCGAGCGAGAATTGCGGACGCGGCTGCCAGGCGCTGACACTGACGGCGACCTCGACCCGTCCCTCCCAGCCGCGCTCGCGCGCCAGAGCCGGATAGAGCTTGAAGCGCCGCGAAGCGCTCGCCAGGTCGATTCGGTACTGTCGCAGATCGTCGGCGCTGATTCCTGCAAGCGGCGCCGGTGCACGCGCACTCGAGTCCCTCGCAGAAGCTGCCGGCGCTGCCGAACCCACGCCTGAGGCCGTTGCAGTGCCCATCGCCGGCGGCGCGGGCAGCGGTGCGGGTGACGGTCGGGCTTGCGTCGCTCGGGAAGCGTCCGCAGCAGACAGCAGCGATGGCTTCGGAGCGAGGCGTTCGGGTGCCGCCGAGCGCTGCGAAGCGACCGTTGCCGCTCGCTCGCCGCCGGCTCTGCGACGCGAATCAGGTGGCGCCGCGGCAGCTTGTGTCGCGGCGCCAAACTGCGCGGGCACAGGATCCCGGTCCACGATCATGGCGACCAGCGGCTGCACCGCCATCGCGGACGGCCGGCGCAGCACACGAAACTCCGCTACCAGCGCAGCCGCGTGTGCGAGCAGCGACGCCAGCAGCGCGCACAGCAGCCGCCGATGCGCGGCGTCGGCCATGAACTCTCGTTGCACGGCGACACGCAACGGCAGCCGCCCCCGCCAGCCAGCGTCAGGACGCTGCCTGCGCGCCTACCTTCCAGCCTTTGCCTGATCCTCGCGAATCTTCCTGCTGAAGAAGCGGGCAAACCAGAACGACATGCCGATCACGAAGGCGATCACGAACACGCTCAACAGACCATAATCGGTCGAAAACAGCAGCTCCCAAGCCATCTCCAAGCTCCTCTCTCAATTGACCCGCGCCGGGGCCGTTGCCGGGCGCGCAGCCTGCAACTGCATGACCGTCTCCGGCCTGGCGGCCCAGTCACCAGCCAGGCGCCACTCCTGCCGCTCGTCCTCCAGGACGACATGCCAGCGCCCCTCCTGCACGCGCCGCAGGGGAGCGCCATAGACGCGGCCGCCCTCGCCCCGCAGCAACAGATTCTGATCCAGGCCCGGACGCGTCGGGTGGGCGATGCGCAAGCTCAGCCTATCCGGCATGCGGACGTCCTCGCCGGCCTGCAGCAGCACGCGAATGCGCTCGCCGCTGGAGCTGAGCACCAGCTCGGCTGCGATCCCCAGATCGGCGGCTCGCTGGTCACGAGCCGTACGCTGATTGATCCCGAGCCCCTCCTTGTAGTAGTCATCGACGACCAGCCCGTCGTCGCTGACCACCGCCAGATAGGCAGTCGCCAGACCGGCTACGACGACCACCAACGGCCCGAGCATCAGCAGCCATGGCCACGGTTGCCGGTACCACGGCGTTACCGGGGAGTTGACTGGCTTGCTCATGGCTGGAAGAAACTCGTCTTCTCGCGCACGGCGATCTGCGGATCATCGTCGGCGCGAACCTCGAAGTAAACGACGTTCGACCCCTTCTTGCCGACGCCCGGCTCGGCGCGTACCGACAGCAGAAAGGTCTTCGACGCCGCCGCCGGCACCTCGACGCTCTGCTCGCCGGCAATCTCGATTCCCTCCAGCCCGCTGACGCCGACCGCGTAACGGTGAGCGGCTTCATCGGTATTCGAAATGTGCAGGCTGAACACGTTTTCCGTGCGTCCGTCGTCGGCCTCGCGCGAGAGGGTCGAACGGTCACGCAGCACATCGACCTTCAGCGGCACACGATGCAACAGGCTCCAGGTCGTCGCGACGATGATCGCCACCAGGACGCTCGCGTACAGCAGTGTTCGCGGCCGCAACAGGTGCCCCGCCATCTGCCGCGCCGTGTAATGCTGCGCCATGGCGTTCTCGGTCGAGTAACGAATCAGGCCGCGCGCTGAGCCGACCTTGTCCATCACCTGGTCGCAGGCGTCGATGCACGCGGCGCAGGCGATGCACTCGAGCTGCAGGCCATTGCGGATGTCGATCCCCGTCGGACAGACCTGCACGCAGATGCTGCAGTCCACGCAGTCGCCGAGAGGTGCCGACTTCGCCGCTCCCGCCTTCCGGCGCGCACCGCGCGGCTCGCCGCGCTCGGTGTCATAGCTGATGATCAGCGTGTCGGGGTCGAACATCACGCCCTGGAAGCGTGCATAGGGACACATGTATTTGCACACCTGCTCGCGCAGGAATCCCGCCATCATGTACAGGAAAGCGGCGTAGAACAGAATCCAGAAGGTCTCCCAAGGTCCGAGGGCAAATCCGGCGATCGCGGGCAACAGCTCCCTGATCGGTGTGAAGTAGCCGACGAAGGTGATGCCGGTCCACAGCGCGATCAGCAGCCACAGAGCGTGCTTGATGAACTTGAGACGAAACTTGCGCGGATTCATTGGCTGAGCGTCAAGCTTCATTCGCGCTGGCCGCTCGCCCTCGATCTTGCGCTCGATCCACATCAGGATCTCGGTATACACCGTCTGCGGGCAGGCGTAGCCGCAGAACAGACGGCCACCGACGGCGGTGACCAGAAACAGGGCGTAAGCGGAGATGACGAGCAGGATCGCCAGGTAGATCACGTCCTGTGGCCAGAAGACCATGCCGAAAACATAGAACCGGCGCTCCTCGATGTGAAAGAGAACCGCCTGCCGGCCGCCCCATTCAAGCCAGCAGAGGCCGTAGAAGAGCGCCTGCGTGAAGCAGACCATCGCCCAGCGCCAAGAGTTGAAAGTCCCCGTGGTGCTGCGTGCATAAACGGTGCGATGCTTCTCGTACAGCCCGTCAACGTTGATGGGAATTCCCTTGGCCTTGCTCGCTGCCGCCTGGTCCATGATTTCAGCTCCGATCCACTTCCGAATTACACCAAACTCTAATATTAGCTTGTGGTTTGAGAGCGAACTTGATCTGAATCAGTCACGGCCGCATCGGCAACGGCAGCGAGCAACTGGCCGAGAAAACCGGTCGCTGGCACAGCACCGGCGGGGGGCGAACCAGAGGGCCTGCGGCGTCGTGGCCCGGAAATGCAAGAACGGAGCGACGATGCGCTCCGTTCTTCAGCCGTCACGATCTACTTGCCGCCTGCGGCCTGGCCCAGGCTGAGGACATAGGCTGCCAGCAGATGCACCTTCTCGTCGCCGAGGAACTCCTTCCACGCCGGCATCTGGTTGTTGCGGCCCTTGGTGATGGTCTCGCTGATCGTCGCCTCGGAACTGCCGTAGAGCCAGATCTTGTCGGTCAGGTTGGGTGCTCCGAGCGCCTGCATCCCCTTGCCGTCCGGCCCGTGGCAACCGGAGCAGCCAGCGCTGTTGAAAGCCTCCTGCCCCTTGCTGGCGCGCAGCGAATCAGCCGGAAGGCCCGACAGCGAGCGGACATAGTTCGCCAGATCCTTGATCGTCTCGGCGCCGAGTTGCGCGTGTGGCGGCATGACGCCGTTGCGCCCCGCGGCGATCGTCTCGACGATCTGTGCCGGCTCGCCGCCCCACAGCCAGTCGTTGTCCGCCAGGTTCGGGAAGCCCTTCGAGCCCTTGGCGTCGGCACCGTGACACTGGACGCAATAGGTCAGGTACAGGCGCTTGCCAGTCTCCATGCCGACGTTGTCGGCCGCCAGCGCCTTGAGGTCGGTCTGCATGTACTTGGCGTAGAGCGGCTTGGTCTGCTCGTCGAACTTCGCCATCTCCCTGGCCCACTGGCCACTCGACGACCAGCCGAGAATTCCCTGGAAGCTGCCGAGAGTCGGGTAGAGAAAGCTGTACACCAGCGAGAAGATCACCGTGATGTAGAACAACCACATCCACCACTTGGGCAGCGGGTTGTTGTACTCCTCGAGCGTCTCGTCCCAGACGTGCCCGGTCGTGTCGAGCTTGGCTGGCGGTGGCTGGCTCTGTGTCCACAGCAGCACACCGCAGGCGATGATGCTCGCCAGAACGAGCAGGATGACATACCAGTTCCAAAACTGATTCACGAAATCGTTCATGATGCTTTCCTTTGTCCGTTGCGATCCTGGCCAAGTTCGGCCCGATCCGCTTCCTCATCGGTGAATGGCAGCATCGCTGCTTCTTCGAAGCGCTTCTTGTTGCCCTTGACGCCGTAGGCCCACCAGACGATCCCGAGGAAGGTCAGCAGGGAAACGACGGTGACGATGGATCGCAGATCGTTGATGTCCATGCGCTTACCTGACGTTCTTCATTTCGAGGCCCATCCCCTGCAGGTAGGCGATGAGTGCGTCGAGCTCGCTCTTGCCTTCGAGTTGCTTCTTCGCGCCGGCGATCTCCTCGTCGGTATAGGGAACGCCGACCCGGCGCAGCGCGCGCATCTTCCCCTCGATGGTGCTGGCGTCGGCCGGCGCCTTCTCGAGGAAGGCGAAGGCGGGCATGTTGGACTCGGGAACCACATCCCGTGGATTGATCAGGTGCACCCGGTGCCACTCGTCGGAATAACGTCCGCCGACGCGGGCCAGATCAGGGCCGGTGCGCTTCGAACCCCACTGGAACGGGTGGTCGTAAACGAACTCGCCGGCGACCGAGTAATGGCCATAACGCTCGGTCTCGGCCCGGAACGGACGGATCATCTGCGAATGGCAGAGGAAGCAGCCTTCGCGAATGTAGACGTCGCGCCCGGTCAGGCGGACCGGGTCGTAGGGCTTGAGGCCGGTCACCGGCTGGGTGGTGGACTTCTGGAAGTACAGCGGAACGATTTCCACCAGGCCACCGACGCTGACCACCAGCAGGGTCAGCACGATCATCAACGGAACGCTGCGTTCGATTGCATCTTGCGTGATCTTCATTGCTTCTTCCTTGTCAGGCGTGGTGGGCGGCAGGCACCAGGACGCGTGCGTCATCGACCGTCCGCCCGCCTGCGATCGTCTTGAACATGTTGTAGGCCATCACCAGCATGCCGAAGAGGAAAAGAGCGCCACCGAGGAAACGGATCGCCCAGAAGGGATACGATGCCTTGACCGATTCGACGAAGCTGTAGGTCAGCGTGCCGTCGGCATTGACCGCGCGCCACATGAGACCCTGCATCACGCCGGCGATCCACATCGACGCGATGTAGAGCACGACACCGATCGTCGCCACCCAGAAATGCACGGTGATCAGCTTGACGCTGAACATCTCGCTCTTGCCGAACAGCCGCGGAATCAGGTAGTAGATCGAGCCGATCGAGATCATCGCCACCCAGCCGAGCGCGCCGGAGTGCACATGGCCGACAGTCCAGTCAGTGTAGTGCGACAGGGCATTGACCGTCTTGATCGCCATCATCGGCCCCTCGAAGGTCGACATGCCGTAGAAGGACAGCGAGGTGATCAGGAACTTCAGGATCGGATCGTCGCGCAGCTTGTGCCAGGCGCCCGACAGCGTCATGACACCGTTGATCATGCCGCCCCACGATGGCGCCAGGAGGATCAGCGAGAACAGCATGCCGACCGACTGAGTCCAGTCGGGCAGCGCCGTGTAGTGCAGGTGGTGCGGGCCAGCCCACATGTAGGTGAAGATCAGCGCCCAGAAGTGCACCACCGACAGGCGGTACGAGTAGATCGGCCGCTCGGCCTGCTTCGGAACGAAGTAGTACATCATGCCGAGGAAGCCGGCGGTGAGGAAGAAGCCGACCGCGTTGTGACCGTACCACCACTGCACCATCGCATCCTGAACACCGGCATAGGCCGAGTACGACTTGGTCAGCGTCACCGGGATCTCGGCGCTGTTGACCACGTGCAACAGCGCCACGGCGAGGATGAAGCCACCATAGAACCAGTTCGCGACATAGATGTGGCTCACCTTGCGCTTGGCGATGGTGCCGAAGAAGACGACCGCGTAAGCCACCCAGACGAGCGTGATCAGGATGTCGATCGGCCACTCGAGTTCGGCGTACTCCTTGCCCGAGGTGATCCCCAGGGGCAGCGTCACGGCGGCAAGAACGATCACCACTTGCCAACCCCAGAAGGTAAACGCCGCCAGTCCGTCGGAGAACAGGCGCGTGTGGCACGTCCGCTGCACGACGTAGTACGAGGTGGCGAACAGCGCGCTGCCGCCGAAGGCGAAGATCACGGCGTTGGTATGCAGCGGCCGCAGGCGCCCGAAGTGCAGGAAACCCAGGTTGAGTTCGGGCCAGACCAGCTGGGCGGCGATGATCACCCCCACCAGCATCCCGACAATCCCCCAGATGACGGTCATTATGGCAAACTGCCGCACCACCTTGTAGTTGTATGTTGACTGAGTTTCCGACATGGACTCACCTCGTTCCTGATCAAGAAAACCGGTTTTCACCGCCCTGAATGCCCTTGTCCCGGGCACTGAATAAACGGATGCTATTCTAACCCGCTGGCGTCAAATTTGACACAGATCAACCGCGGCGCACGCGCGTACGGCGCCTGCGGGCAAAAAAATGGGTGCGCCGAAACGCACCCGAAACCCCAACAGAGAAACATCCCTGGACGCGCCGGGCGGCAAATGCCGAAGCACCTGCACCAGCGACCGGCGCATTATCCCCGCCTGACGGGGGACTGTATTGACCTGCGTCAAGAGTCGCGCAGATCGGTCGGCGACCCGCCTGGCCGTCCGTCGCCGGCGCGCTCCGCCGGCGGCGAGCGGTCGTCATCCATCAGGATGCGGTAGGCCGGGCCCTCCATGTCGTCGAACTGTCCGCTGCGCAACGACCACCAGAAGGCCAGCGCGATCAGGAAGACGAGCGCGACCGACAGCGGGATCAACAGGTAGAGGGTTTCCATCGGCGATCAGATGCCACCAGCTTTCTGCAGCCGCAACGAATTCGCCACCACCAGCAACGAACTGCCGGACATGCCGATGCCCGCCATCCATGGCGTGACCAAACCGACCATCGCCAGCGGCAGGACGACGAAATTGTAGGCGAACGACCACCAGAGGTTCTGCCGGATGACGCGCAGCGCACGGCGCGACACCCGGATGCCACGGCGCAGGTGGTCGAGGTTCTCCGACAGCAGCACCAGATCCGCCTGCGTGCGCGCCAGTTCCGAACCACCGCCCATGGCCACCGAGACCTGCGCCTGCGCCAGGACAGGCGCGTCGTTCACCCCGTCGCCGACCATCGCGACGACCGCGCCAGCAGCCTGCAGGCGACGCACGTGCTCCTGCTTCGCCTGCGGCGACGCATCCGCCACCACCTCGTCGATCGCCAGACCGCGCGCGACGCGCCGGGCAACCGGCTCGCAGTCGCCGGTCAACAGCACCACCCGCCGGCCGCTGGCCCGCAGATCGGCGAGCAACGCGGCGGCTTCCGGTCGCACGTCGTCGCCGAGGCGAAAGAGAGCGATCCAGCCACCCTCGTCGCCGAGGGCGATCACCGTGTCGCCACTGGCCAGAACGGCGTTCGCCGGCTCCGGCAGCGGCCGGCCGTGCAGCGCGTGCACATACGCCGGCCGGCCGAGGCGCAGGCGGCGGCCGCCAAGGACCGCCGTCACGCCGCAACCCGGCTCGTTGCCCGGCGCCTCGACGGCCGGCAACGGGCGGCCGGCCGCCGCCTCGCGCAGGGCCCTGCCGAGCGGGTGCTCCGAGGCCTGTTCGAGCGCCGCCGCCAGGCACAGGCACGAATCGGCAGTGTCTTCGGCGAGCGGCAGCACTTGCAGCACGCGCATCGCGCCGGTGGTCAGCGTACCGGTCTTGTCGAGGACGAAGTGGCTCGCCCGCGCCAGCGTCTCGACGGCATGGCTGCGGGTGACCAGCAGGCCGGCGCGCGCCATGGCGCCACTGGCAACGGTCAGCGCCACCGGCGTCGCCAGCGACAGCGCGCACGGGCAGGTGACAACGAGGACCGAAACGGTGATCCACAGCGCCTGTCGCGGATCGATCAACGACCAGGCGATCGCCACCGCCGCGGCCAGGAAGAGCAGCGCGATGATGAAGAGGCTGGCGATGCGATCGGCCAGCTCGACGATCCGCGGCTTGGCCGTCGCCGCCCGCTCCATCAGGCGGATGATCGCCGACAGCCGCGTCGCCTCACCCACCCGCGTCACCTCGACCAGCAGCGGGCTCTCGACATTGAGCGCGCCACCGGTCACCGCCGATCCCGGACGCTTGTCGACCGGCGCACTCTCGCCGGTGAGCAGCGACTCGTTGGCACTGCTCTCGCCCTCCAGTACCTTGCCATCGGCCGGAATCGTCTCGCCGGCACGCACGAGCACCACTTCACCGGGCTGCAGCTTGGCGACCAGGACCTGTTCCTGCTGCCGCCCGGCCGGGTATTCCGGCAGCCGGGTGGCGACCGCCGGCATCAGCCGGGCGAGCGCCTCGGTGGTGCTGACTGCCCGCTGGCGGGCAGTCATTTCGAGGAAACGCCCGCTCAGCAGGAAGAAGACGAACATCGTCACCGAATCGAAATAGACCTCGCCGCTCGCCGTCAGCGTCGCCCAGACGCTCGCCAGGAAGGCGGCGCCGACGCCCAGCGCGACCGGCACGTCCATGCCGGCACGGCGCAGTCGCAGGTCGCGCCAGGCGTTGGTGAAGAAGGGCGCCGCCGAATAGAAGACCACCGGCAGCGTCAGCGTCAGGCTGGCCCAGCGCATCAGCTGTTCGACCGCCGGCGTCATCTCGCCCTCGCCCGCCAGGTAGACCGGCACGGCGTACATCATCACCTGCATCATGCCGAAGCCGGCGACGAACACCCGCCACAGGGCGCGGCGCCGCTCGTCGCGCGCGAGTTCCTCGCTCTTCGCCGGATCGTAGGGATAGGCACGGTAGCCGATGGTGGCGATCGCCGCCAGGATCCCGGACAGCCGGATCCGCCGCTCGTCCCAACGGACGCGCGCGCGGCGCGTGGCGTAATTGATCTCCACCGCGGTCACGCCGGCGAGTCGCGACAGGTGCTGCTCGTTGAGCCAGATGCACGCCGAACAGGTGATCCCCTCGAGGATCAGCGACGCTTCACGCTCGCCCCCGCCGGCCTCATCGGGCAGCACGCGGACGAAGCTCTTCTGGAAATCGGCATGGTCGTAGAGCTGCAGCCCGTCGACGATTGCCGGCATCGCCTCGCGCGGCGCGTCGGGCAACGCATCGCGGGTGCGGTAGTAGTCGCCGAGGCCATTGTCGACGATCGCCTGCGCCACCGCCTGGCAGCCGCCACAGCACATCGCGCGCGGCGCTCCGTCGATGCGCGTGGCGAGGTCGACGCCCGCCGGAATGGCCTGGCCACAATGGTAGCAATTGCCGATGTTCATCACCGCGACAGACGAGGAAAAAGGCCGCCGGCGCCAGCCGGCGCGGCAGCAGGCCGGTTATAATCGCACGTTTTGTCCGCTCCCGTTCGCGCCCGATGCTCGTCTATCGCGGATTTTCACAGACAGCGCCCAGCGCCACCGTCCTCACCATAGGCAATTTCGATGGCGTTCATCTCGGCCATCGCGCCCTGCTCGCCCGCCTGACTGCGGCTGCCGCCAGCGCCGGGCTGCCGGCGGCCGTCCTCACCTTCGAGCCGCATCCACGCGAGTTCTTCGCCCCGCAGGATGCGCCGCCACGCCTGTCGACGCTGCGCGAGAAGCTCGAACTGCTCGCCGACGATGGTGTCGACCTGGTGCATGTCTGCCATTTCAACGCTGCCTTCGCCTCGTTGACTGCAGCCGATTTCATCGAGCGGATCCTCTTCGGCGCACTGCGTGTGCGGCTGCTGATCGTCGGCGACGATTTCCGCTTCGGCGCCGGCCGCAGTGGAGACTTCGCACTGCTCCGCGCCGCCGGCGCGCGGCTCGGCTTCCGCGTCGAGGCCATGGAAAGCGTCACCCTCGATGGCGAGCGCGCGTCCAGTTCGGCGGTGCGCGACGCGCTGCAGGCCGGACGGATCGAACACGCGGCGCGGCTGCTCGGCCGCCCCTACGCGATCGACGGCCGCGTCGTCCGCGGTGACGGCATCGGACGCCAGCTCGGCTTCCACACCGCCAACATCCGCATCAAGCACGAGCGCCCACCGTTGCGCGGGGTCTTTGCCGTCGAGGTGCGCGGGCTGCCCGGCGGACCGCACCGGGGCGCCGCCAACCTCGGCTACCGGCCGAGCGCCAACCAGGTGACGCGGCCCCTGCTCGAGGTCCATCTGCTCGATTTCAGCGCCGACATCTATGGCGCCCACCTCAGCGTCCGTTTCCTGCACAAGCTGCGCGACGAGATGAAATTCCCCGACTTCGCCGCGCTGCGCGCCCAGATCGCCAGCGACGTTGCCGCCGTCAAGGCCCATTTCCAGTTGTGAGAACCCGCATGGCCGACTACAGGAAGACCCTCAACCTCACCGACACGCCGTTCCCGATGCGCGGCGACCTCGCCCGACGCGAACCGCAATGGGTCGCCGAATGGCAGGAATCCGGTCTCTACGAGCGCATCCGCGAGGTGTCGCGGGGCCGCCCGCGCTTCGTCCTGCACGACGGGCCGCCCTACGCCAACGGCGACATCCACATCGGCCACGCGGTGAACAAGATCCTCAAGGACATCATCGTCCGCGCCCGCACGCTCGCCGGCTTTGATGCACCCTACGTCCCCGGCTGGGACTGCCACGGCCTGCCGATCGAACACCAGATCGAGAAGCTGCATGGCAAGCACCTCCCGGCCGACCGCGTGCGCGCACTCTGCCGCGCCTTCGCCGGCGAACAGATCGAGCGTCAGAAGAGGGACTTCATCCGCCTCGGCGTCCTTGGCGCGTGGCAGCAGCCCTATCTGACGATGGAGTTCAAGACCGAGGCCGACGAGATCCGCGCCCTCGGGCGCATCCTCGACCAGGGTTACCTCTACCAGGGGCTGAAACCGGTCAACTGGTGCCTCGACTGCGGCTCGGCACTCGCCGAGGCCGAGGTGGAATATGAGGACAAGAGCTCGCTGGCGATCGACGTCGCTTTCGAAGTGCACCCCAACCACGCTGCCAGACTGGCCCGTGCCTGCGGCCTGACGCACCTGCGCGGACCGGCCTTCGCCGTCATCTGGACGACGACGCCGTGGACGCTGCCCGCCAACGAGGCGGTCTGCGCCCACCCGGATTTCGTCTACGACCTGATCGAGACCGGCAAGGGAGCGCTGCTCCTGGCGCGCGAACTGGCGCCGGCATGCCTGCAGCGCTACGGCCTCAGCGGCCCGGTGATCGGCTCGGCGAGCGGCGCCGCGCTCGAGCACCTGCTGCTCCGGCACCCCTTCCAGGCGCGCGACGTGGCGCTGATCTGCGGCCGCCACGTCACCCTCGAGGCCGGCACCGGACTGGTCCACACGGCACCGGCGCACGGCACCGACGACTACCTGATCGGCAAGCTCTACGGCCTGCCGATGAACAATCCGGTTGCCGACGATGGCCGCTTCGTTGCCGGGACACCGCCCCTCGGCAACGGCGAACTCAGTGGCCGGTCGGTCTGGGAAGCCAACCCGCTGGTCGTCGACGAGCTCGCCGGCAGCGGCCGCCTGCTGCACTCGGAAAGCATCCGCCACAGTTATCCGCACTGCTGGCGCCACAAGACGCCGATCATCTTTCGCGCCACGACGCAGTGGTTCATCGGCATGGAGCACCGCCCGCCGGCCCCGCCGTCTTCGCCGACACACACCGGCGACGAGGAGCCGACGCTGCGCTGGCGCGCCGAACGCGCGGTCGACGAGACGCAGTTCTTCCCCAGCTGGGGACGCGCCCGGCTCGAGGCGATGATGCGCACGCGACCGGACTGGTGCGTCTCGCGGCAGCGCAACTGGGGCGTGCCGCTGCCCTTCTTCCTGCATCGTGACAGCGGCGAGCTGCATCCGCGCACCGCCGAGCTGATCGAAGCCGTCGCGCAGCGGGTCGAACAGGCCGGCATCGAAGCCTGGTTCGCCCTCGACCCGGCCGAGCTTCTCGGCAGCGAAGCCGCGGACTACCACAAGATGAGCGACACGCTCGACGTCTGGTTCGACTCCGGATCGACCCACTCGAGCGTCCTGCGCGGCTCGCACCGTGACGACCTGGCCTATCCGGCCGATCTCTATCTCGAAGGCTCCGACCAGCACCGCGGCTGGTTCCAGAGTTCGCTGCTGATCGGCTGCGCCACCGACGGCCGCGCACCGTACAAGGCCCTGCTGACGCACGGCTTCGTCGTCGATGGCAAGGGCCTCAAGATGTCGAAGTCGAAGGGCAACGTCATCGCGCCGCAGAAGATCGCCGATACCCTCGGCGCCGAGATCCTGCGCCTGTGGGTGGCAGCGACCGACTATTCGGGCGAACTGTCGATCTCCGACGAAATCCTCAAGCGCGTCGTCGAAAGCTACCGCCGCATCCGCAACACCCTGCGCTTCCTGCTCGCCAACACCGCCGACTTCGACCCCGCGCATGACATGCCGGCGATCGAACGATGGCTGGAAATCGATCGCTACGCACTGGCGATGACGCGGCAGCTGCAGGCACAGTGCGAAGCCGACTACGACCGCTTCGAGTTCCATCGCGTCGTGCAGGCGCTGCAGACCTTCTGCTCCGAGGATCTCGGCGGCTTCTACCTCGACATCCTCAAGGACCGCCTGTACACCACGGCCGCGGCTTCGCCCGCCCGCCGTTCGGCGCAGGGCGCCCTGTGGCACATCCTGCAGTGTCTGCTCAAGCTGATGGCGCCGGTGCTCTGTTTCACCGCCGAGGAAATCTGGCAATTGCAGAGCACGGATCGCCGCGACTCGGTGATGCTGCACACCTGGCAACCGCTGCCGGCGCCCGCCGACGAAGCGGAACTGGTCGACAAGTGGCGCCGCCTGCGCGGCTACCGTGCCGAGGTCATGCGCGCCCTCGAGGAATTGCGCATCGCCGGCCGCATCGGCTCGTCGCTGCAGGCCGAGGTGCGTATCCACTGCGCGGGCGAGAAGTACGACACCCTGGCGGCGCTCGGCGACGACCTGCGCTTCGTCCTCATCTGCTCGCAGACGGCGCTGGTGCACGACAGCCGGGAGGAACTGGTCTGCGCGCCGCTGCCGCACGCCAAGTGCGAACGCTGCTGGCACGTGCGCGCCGACGTCGGCAGGCATGCCGAGCACCCCGGGCTCTGTGGCCGCTGTCTCGACAACCTCTTCGGTGCGGGCGAAGAACGTGCCTTCGCGTAACATCGACCGCTGGCTGTGGCTGGCGGGCATCGTCGTCGTCCTCGACCAGATCAGCAAGTGGCTGGTCCTCGGCTGGCTGCGGCCGGGCGACAGCGTCTACTTCGCCCCATTCTTCAACTGGGTACTGGTCTTCAACCCGGGCGCCGCGTTCAGCTTCCTCTCCGATGCCGGCGGCTGGCAGCGCTGGTTCTTCACCGCGCTGGCGATCGGCATCGCCGCCTGGATCGTCAGCATCCTGCCGCGCCACAGTGGCGAGTTCCGGCTCTCGCTGGCGTTCACCATGATTCTTGGCGGTGCCGTCGGCAACGTCATCGACCGCCTGCGCTTCGGCGCCGTCGTCGACTTCATCCAGTGGCACGCGGCCGGCTTCTACTGGCCGGCGTTCAACCTCGCCGACGCGGCGATCTGCCTCGGTGCCGGACTGATGATCTGGGACCAGTTCGCCAGCGGCAGCGCCCGGCGGCAAGGCAGCCCGCCCTGAGCGCGGCGGCCACCGTGCCGCCGCCCTTCCATCGCCACCCCGCACGGGAAAACGCATGCCGCCAACCGCCACGCCCGCAGCCGCCAGCGTCGATCGTGACAGCTACCTGACGCTGCACTACAGCCTCGCCGACCTAGCTGGCAACGAATACGTCAGCACCTTCGGGCTGTCGCCCGCCACCCTGCAGATGGGCAGCGGCCAGCTTGCCGAGCCCCTCGAGGAGTGCCTCCTCGGTCTCGCCGTCGGCGAACGGCATGTCTTCGAACTGGCGGCGAGCGAGGCCTTCGGCGAGCACAATCCGCGCCTGGTCGAACGCATCGCGCGCAGCGCGCTGCCGCCGGGCATCGAACTGCGGCCGAACTCGCTGATCGAATTCAGCGCGGCCGACGGCGCCAGCTTCGCCGGACTCCTCTGCGAAGTCGACGACGGCAGCGCCCTGTTCGACTTCAACCATCCACTCGCCGGCAAGCCGATCCGCTTCGAGGTCGAGCTCATCGCCATTCTCTGAGGTCCAGCGCATGCACATCCTGCTCGCCAACCCACGCGGTTTCTGCGCCGGCGTCGACCGGGCGATCGCCATCGTCGAACGGGCGATCGAGAAGTTCGGTGCGCCGATCTACGTCCGCCACGAAGTCGTGCACAACCGCTTCGTCTGCGACGACCTGCGCGCCAAGGGCGCCGTCTTCGTCGACCACCTCGCCGAGGTGCCCGCCGGCAGCATCGTCATCTTCAGCGCACACGGCGTCTCGAAGGCGGTCATCGAGGAGGCCGCCGAACGCGGCCTGCGGGTCTTCGACGCTACCTGCCCGCTGGTCACCAAGGTCCATGTCGAGGTCGCCCGGATGCGGCGCGAGGGACGCGAGATCGTCATGATCGGCCACCGCGGCCACCCCGAGGTCGAGGGGACGATGGGCCAGAGCGCCGACGGCATGTACCTCGTCGAAACCGTCGCCGACGTCCGGGAACTCGCCGTCCAGACTCCGGCACGGCTCGCCTACGTGACGCAGACGACGCTCTCGGTCGACGACGCCGCACAGGTCGTCGCCGCGCTCAAGGAGCGCTTCCCGGAGATCGTCGGGCCGAAGAAGGACGACATCTGCTACGCGACGCAGAACCGCCAGGATGCAGTCAAGCAGCTGGCGGGCCAGAGCGAGGTCGTCCTCGTCGTCGGCAGCCCCTCGAGTTCCAACTCGAACCGCCTGCGCGAGGTCGCCGAACTCGCCGGCGCCCGCGCCTACCTGATCGATGAAGCCGGACAGATCGATCCAGGCTGGCTCGCCGGCGCCAGCCGCATCGGTGTCACCGCCGGCGCCTCGGCACCGGAAGTCCTCGTCGACCGCGTCGTCGAGCGCCTGTCGGCCGGCGAAGCGGATCGTGTCGACCAGCTCGCCGGCAGCGAGGAGAACGTCACCTTCGCCCTGCCGCGCGAACTGCAGACCTGAAGCGCCAGCGGCGACCGCTCACCGCCCGCTGCCGGACGTCTGCGACGCCGCGCTGGCGCGTGGCGCGGCCGGCCGCAAGCTGAAACGATCGCTGGCATGGCTGCTGCCGGCAGTAGACTCATCGAAGTCGAGCTCGAAGTGTGCCTGGCTGCGCACGGCGACGCCCTCGATCTCGCCCGGACGAAAACGCAAGCCGGCGAAAGCGGCCTGCGCGGCGTCGCTGACCGCGGCGGGCACGCCGCTGCCGAGCACCTCGACACGATCGACCGCGCCATCGGCGGCGATCAGGACGCGCAGCCGGACGCGCCCGCCGCGCGCCGGGCTGCCGCCGGGCGGCGGCCGCAACGATGGCTCGTCCTGCAGCACGGGCGGCAGCGTCAGCTCGCGGCGCGGGAAATACCAGGTTTCTGCCAGCGGCGGCGCAGACAGGGCGACCGCCAGATACGGCGGCCGCTCCGCCAGCAGCCGGCGCTCGCCGACGGCGGCGAGTGCCGGCTCGGCCGCCACCGGCGGGCGCTCCGCCGGCGCAGGCGAAGCGGCTGCCTCACCTGGCGCTGCCGCCGCCGACACCGCGGCAGCCGGCACCTCTGGCGGCGGCGACTGATCCATTGCCATCGCCTGGGCACTCGTTGCAGTGGCCGGCGCCGGCGGCACGCGCAGGGTCGCCGGCATCCCCGCCAACGGCCGCGCCCCACGGCTGCCGGCCGCAGACGGGAAGACTGCGAGCGCCTGGCAGAGCAGCAGATGCAGCAGCAACGAGGCGAACAGCGCCCAACCGAGGCGGCTGCGCTGCCCGTGTTCCAGCGCACTGCCGAAGATCGCTGCGGTTGACGGAAGCACAGGCAGGACGGAGGATGCCGAAGCCGGCGGAAGCTGGATTCTACCGTCCGTCGCGCCGCCATCGCCGCCACTCGTCCGCCCGAAATCACCGCACGTCGCTCACGCCTTGTCACGGCAGCCGTACGAGCTATCATCCATACAAGCCGTTGGCCGGGACGCCGCGCCGTCCCGGCATTCTCGCATTCTCGCATTCTCAAGGGAGTTCAATGCCGTGAAGAATCCAGATGGCTTCACCCTGATCGAGGTCATGATCGTCGTCGCGATCATCAGCATCCTGGCAGCCATCGCCATTCCGAACTACAACGACTACCTGATCCGCTCGCGCATCACCCATGCCACCTCGCAACTCGCCGAGCGACGCGTTCGCCTCGAGCAGTTCTTCCAGGACAACCACCTCTACTACCAGGCAGCCTCCGGCGGCAATCCGGCGGTGATGTCGCCCGCCTGCGACCCGAACACGACCGACACGACGACCAGCACGTACTTCGACTTCAGTTGCCCGGGCGCGACCGCCACCACCTACACGCTCACCGCCACCGGCAAGAGTTCGATGACCGGCTTCACCTACACCGTCAACCAGGCGAACGTGCGGCAGACCACGGCCGTCATCAGTGGCTGGGGCACGCCGCCGGTCAACTGCTGGGTGACCAGCAAGGGAGGCGGCTGTTGAACGCACACCGCGGCTTCAGCCTGATCGAGCTGATCGTCGGCATCGTCATCCTCGGCGTCCTGATGGCGATGGCCGTCCCCCGCTTCAGCGACTGGCTGCGCAACGCCCGCATCCGTAGCTCGGCCGAGGCGATCCAGAACGGCCTGCAACTCGCCCGGGCGGAAGCCGTCCGGCGCAACGCAACGGTCCGCTTCCAGCTCGTCAGCGCCATCGACGACACCTGCGCCCTCGCCACCACTGGCCCGCACTGGGTCGTCAGCATGGACAACCCGGCCGGACAGTGCGCGACGGCGCCCTCCGACACGGCAGCACCGCGCATCATCCAGATGCGCAACCGCGCCGAGGGATCGCAGCAGACGCAGGTCGCCGCCGGCCAGTCAGCCTTCGTCTTCAACGGCCTCGGACGGCTGATACCGGTGCCGGCTGCGAACGTCGCGATCGACGTATCGAGCACGACCGGCGGTACCTGTGTCGCCAGCGGCGGTTCGCTGCGCTGCCTGCGCCTGGTGGTCTCGGTCGGCGGCCAGATCCGCATGTGTGACCCGGCTTTGCCGGCTGGCGACGCGCAGGCCTGCTGATGAAAGCGACGAACAACCCCCCCGCCACCGGCCAGTCCGGCGTCATGCTGCTCGAGGCGCTGATCGCCATCCTGATCTTCTCGCTCGGCATCCTCTCGCTCGTCGCGCTGCAGGCGACCGCCGTCCAGCTCACCAGCGACGCCAAGTACCGGACCGACGCGACGCTGCTCGCCAACCGGCTGATCGGCCAGATGTGGACCAGCAGCGGCAACCTGACGGCACTGAAGACCGCTTTCCAGACCGGCGGCACGGCCTACAATGCCTGGCTCGCCGACGTCTCCGGCAGGGAAGGTCTGCCCGGCGTCGTCGCCGCATCGTCCGGCGTCGTCGCCACCCTGCCGACGGTGACCGTCGACGACACGGCCGGCGCCACCGCCGGCCAAGTGGTGATCACCCTCTTCTGGCGAACGCCGGAAATGCCGCTGAACGCTGCCGGGCACCGTCACGTCGTCGTCTCGCAGATTTCGCGCAACCCCTGATCCCGCATGAAAACGCCCGCGCCCCCGCTGCAGCACCCCACCGCCCGCGGCTTCACGCTCGTCGAGGTGATGGTCGCCATGGTCATCGGCATGATCGGCATGATCATCATGCTGCAGGTCTTCTCGGCTGCCGAAGGACAGCGGCGCTCGACGACCGGCACCGGTGATTCGCAGAGCAGTGGCGCCATTGCCACCTACGCGCTGCAGCGCGACATCCGGCAGGCCGGCTTCGGCTTCAACGCGCTGAATGCGCTCGGCTGCCCGCTCACCCTGCCGGCACCGGCAAGTCGCACGCTGGCGCAGCTCGCACCGGTGGTGATCAATCCGCCGACGACCGACGTCCCTGCCGGCGACGCCAACAGCGACACGCTGCTGATCACCTTCGGCAGCGGCAATGGCTCGCCCGAAGGCGACGTCGTCACCGCCGTCATGGGCCTGCAGCTCGGGCTGCAGACGGCCGGCTCCTTCGCCAACAATGACCGGGTCATCGCCGGCCCTTCGGCGCCGACGGTCGGTTGCGCGCTGACCCTGGCGACGGTGACCGCGGTGACGCCGCCGGTCATCACCGTGCCCAGCAGCGGTGCCGTCGACGGCGGGACGCTGTTCAACCTCGGCCAGAACCCGCGCATCCTCGCCTATGCGGTGCGCGCCGGCAACCTCACCGTCTGCGACTACCTGGCGGCCAACTGTGGCGCCGCCTGCACCGCCACCGACGGCACCTGCAGCGCCAACTGGGTGCCGATCGTCAACAACGTCGCCGCGCTGCGCGCGCAGTATGGACACGCGTCGACCGCCACCAGCGGCGTCGACACCTGGGACCAGGTGACGCCGCAACAGCCCAGCCCGCCGAATCAGGACACCCTCGCTTGCAGTTGGGCGCGAACCTCGGCGCTGCGCATCGTCGTCGTCGCCCGCAACAGCCAGGTCGACCGCGATCAGCTCACGCAACAGGCGCCGCTGTGGGCCGGCAGCGGCGGCGTGGCGATCAACCTCAGCGCACGCACCAACTGGCAGAACTACCGTTACCGGACCTTCGAGACCGTGATCCCGATTCGCAACCTGCCCTGGATGGCCACATGTTGATGCCCCTCGATCCGTCGCGCCATCGTCTGGCGGCGGCCCGCAACAACCGGCAGCAGGGTGTCGTCCTGCTCGTCGCGCTGATCGTCCTCGTCGCACTGACGCTCGCCGGCGTCGCCCTCGTCCGCTCGGTCGATACCGCCAACCTCGTCGCCGGCAACCTGTCGTTCCACCAGACCGCAGTGCAGGCCGGCGAGCGCAGCACCGAACTGGCGCTGACCAACTGGCTGCAACCGAACAGCGGGCTGGGCGACCCGGACCTGCACAACGATGCTACCGGCTATGTCGCCGACGGCCTCAACCCCAACCGTTCGCCGGCCGCCGGTCAGTCGTGGGATGCCTACTGGGCCGCCGTGGTAGCCGGCGGCGTGACGCCGAGCGCCGGCGGCACCGATGCCGCCGGCAACACCGTCCAGTACATCGTCCACCGCCTGTGCGCGACGACCGGTGCGCCGCATCTCGCCAACTGCGCGCGCGAGCCGGCGAGCACCAACACCGGCGGCAGCCAGAGTGCCGGCGGCCTCGCGCCGATCGGCAACAACCGCGTCTACTACCGCATCACGACGCGCATCGCAGGCCCGCGCCGCACCGTCGCCTACATCCAGACCATCGTTGCCCTGTAGCCGCAGGGGGTTTCACGAGGAGCTTGCCATGACCGCCGCCATCCGCACCATCCGCTCGATCGCCCTGCTGAGCATGCTGATGCTCGGCGGCAACGTCGTGGCAGCGCCGACGCAACTCGCCAACTCGCCGATCTCGGGCGCCTCCTCGGTCGAGATCGCACCGAACATCCTCTTCGTCCTCGACGACTCGGGCAGCATGGACTGGGACTACCTGCCCGACTGGGCCGGCCTCTCGGCCGGCCTCCACCAGTCGAAGAATTCCGGCTTCAACGGCCTCGCCTACAACCCGGCAGTCACCTATCTCGCGCCGAAGTACTTCGACGCCAGCGGGGCGCCCGACACGACGACCTACCCCAGCCAGACCTCGGCCACCACCACCGCCTGGACCTCGGTCAAGGACGACGGCTACGGCGTCCAGAGCACCGGGCGCAGCAACCTGATCGGCAACGCCTACTACTACACGACGGTTGCCGGTGAGTACTGCACCAACCAGAGCATGAAGACCTGCGTTGCCGCGACGGCGCCGAGCGCCACCTATCCGGTCGCCGCCCGCTTGCGCTGGTGCCGCACGGCCGCCGACGCCACCGCTGCGGTAGCCAACTCCGGCGCCTGCCAGGCGACGCAGATCGACCCCAACCCGGGGCCACCGGCGACGCCGACCAACATCCCGTTCAACTACCCGCGCATGCCGGCGCCACGCGCCAGCGTCCTGACCATCAGCGGCAGCAGCACGACCTCGGTCAGCAGCATCACCGTCGGCGGCCAGCAGATCCTCTCGGCGGCGACGCCGACGACCAGCAGCCCGGCGGTGCTCGCCGGCTACATCGAGAGCGCCATCAACGCCTGCAGCTTCACCCTCGTGTCTCCGTGCCAGGTCGTCGGCTACCGCGCCGTTGCCGCCGGCAACACGGTGACGATCAGCGCACCGGGCGTCACCACCGCGACCCCGGTGCTGACCCAAACGGCGACGATGACGCTGACGGCGACCGCCTTCGACCGCCCGGCGAACAATCTCGCTCCCGGCGAGAACCTGCTGACGGTCATCACCCCCAGCGTCACCCTGCCGGCGAAGGCGGCGACGCGCAGCGACTGCGCCGCCGACCCGTGCACCAACGCCGAGGAGATGACCAACTACGCCAACTGGTGGGCCTACTACCGCACCCGCATGCAGTCGATGAAGACCGCCACCAGCCTCTCGTTCCAGCCGATCGGCAGCTCGTACCGCATCGGCTACATGAGCATCAACAACAACACGACGCAGGACTTCCAGAACATCGCCAGCTTCAGCGCGGCGCAGAAGAAGGCCTGGTACGACAAGGTCTTCGCCGCCGTCCCGAACCAGAACACGCCGCTGCGCGTCGCGCTGGCCAACGCCGGCCGCCTCTACGCCGGCCGCCTCAACGGCAGCACGCTGAACGGCGTCAGCGTCGTCGATCCGGTGCAGTTCTACTGCCAGCCGAACGTGACGCTGCTGTCGACCGACGGCTACTGGAACCAGGGCGCCGGTTTCCAGTGGGACGGCACCACCGCCGTCGGTGACCAGGACGGCCCGGGGCTCGAGGTGCGCCCGCAACTCGACGGCGGCCCGTGGAAGCAGCAGCGGATCACGACGCAGATCACCGAAACGCAGACGCCGACGCAGGCGACGCAGGCACAGGTCACCAGCAGCCAGCTGCAGAGCCTCGACGCACTCGTCGAGGAACGCACCTTCACGCAGCCGCAAGAAAGCACCTCCCGCCTGCAGAGCATGGACGGCCAATGGCAGACCCGGACCTCGGAACTGCTTGGCCGCACCTACACGCAGGCGCAGACCAGCACGCTGACGCAACTGCAGCGGCGACGCATGCTGCTGCAGAGCCGAACCGGCCCGCTGCAACAGAGAAACGGGACGCTGCAGACACGATCGCAGACGCAGATGCAGACCCGCACCGCGCAACTGCAGAGCATGACGGCGCAGCTGCAGAGCAAGACCTACCAGTTGCAGCAGCGTCTGACGCAGGTGCAACAGCGTACGTCGACGAACTCCGGCACGACCTGGAGTGCGTGGACCGACACGACCTCGTGTTCGCAGCTCACCAAGGGCGCCACCGGCACCAATCGCACCGAGTGCCGGGTTCTGCCGCAGACCGCGTGGACCGATGTTTCGAGCTGCTCGGTCGCCGCCGGCGGAGCGGTGCTCATCAACCCCGGTCTCGACAGCGAGGCGTGGCTCTACACCACCGACTCGCAGTGCCAGTACACCTCGCCGTCGTGGGTGAATGCCGCCAGTTGCACCGCGGTTGCGAAATCTCCTGGACCGACCAACTACACGGTCGGCACGGCGGTCGACTGCCAGACGACGTGGCCGAATCCGTGGGTGAATGCCTCCTCCTGCACCAGATCGCCGACCGTCGATTGCCGTTACGACAGCTGGACGGGCTACAGCAACGTCAGCTCGTGCACCGCGCAAGCGCAGTCTTCGGGACCGGACTACACCGTCGGTCTCGCGCGCGAGTGCCTGAGCAACCAGTGGACCCCGTGGACGAACGCCAGCGGCAGCTGCACCAGTTCGTCGACCGTCGAATGCCAGTACCTCTGGACCGGCTGGAACAACGTCAGCAGCTGTACCGCCAATCCCGCCTCGACCGCATCGCCTTACAGCGTGACGAGCCCGGTCGAATGCCAGGTCGCCTACGGATCATGGAGCAGTCCCTTCAGTGGAAGCTGCACCGAGGTCACCACCGGTGCCAACCGGACGCAGTGCCAGTACACCGGCAGCTGGCAAGGCGGCAACCCCGGCTGGTCGAACGTCGCGAGCTGCAGTGCTGTAGCGCCATCGACGGGTCCGACCTACACCACCGTAGTGGAGTGTCAGACGGTCTGGACGACGTTCACCAATACCGCCAGTTGCACCGCCAACGCAACGACCCAATGCCAGACGACCTGGACCGGCTGGAACCCGGTGCCTTCATGTACCGTTGTAGCCGGCCAGCAGCAATGCGGCTATGGCGCGTGGTCGGGCTATAGCAACGTCGCCTCATGCAGCCCAGTAAACAAGTCTCCTGGACCAACGAACTACACCGTGGCGCTCGCCAGGGAATGCAACCCAACCTGGCCAAATGCATGGGTCGACGCGACTTCCTGCACCGTCTCGTCCACCTCTTCCCTGCTCAGGCAGTGCCAGTACACGGCGTGGAGTGGTTACACCGACACCGGCTCCTGCACCGCGGTGGCGCGGTCGACGGGTCCCACGAGCTACAGCGTCGGCGTCGCCCGGCAGTGCCAGACGACGTGGACCCCGTGGTCGGCAGTGGCGTCCTGCACGCCGGTCAGCGGCTCGCGCGAATGCCAGACGAGCTGGCCCAATCCCTGGGTGAATGCCAGCACCTGCACCCCCAGTGCCACGCAACAGTGCCGTGATCTGGCAGTGGTCGGCAGCTGGACGAACGTCGCCTCCTGCACCCCCGGTACCGTCGCCGGCCTGACGACCAGCTGCCAGTACGTGGTGCCGCCGCCCACCTCGCAGTTCGTCGCCAGCTGTACGCCGGGAACCTCCGGCACCGGCGTCGTCACCAGCTGCAGCACCGACACCCAGGGCCCGGTCGACGTCGCTTCCTGCACCCCCGCGCCCGCCAGTTCGGCCAACAACTATGTCCAGACGACCTGCCCGATCGTCGCGCTCGGCCCGACCTCGGACACCCTCGCCGACGTCGCCGAGTACTACTGGAAGACCGACCTGCGTGACCCGTCGCAGACCCCCGATCGCTGCACCGGCGGACCGGTCGTCGCCGGCGGCGTGACGACGCAGAACAACGTGTGCACCAACGACACCAAGTATCCGCGCCAGTACATGAGCACCTACACCCTCGGTCTCGGCGCCTCCGGCCTGATGCAGTACCAGGCCGACTACCTGACCGCTGCCAGTGGCGACTTCAACAGCGTCAAGCTCGGTCTCGTCGCCGACCCGAGCACCGGCACCTGCCCGTGGCAGACGATCGGCGAGTGCAACTGGCCGAAGCCGGAGAGCAACACGCAGAGCAACATCGACGACCTCTGGCATGCGGCGGTCAATGGCCGTGGCACCTACTTCAGCGCGACCGACCCATCGTCGCTCGCCGCCGGCATCAGCGGCGCGCTGCAGACGGTCACCGTCCGCGACGGCGCCCTCGCCGCCGTGACCGTGACCACCGCGAATCTCGCGGCCGGCAGCAACGAGATTTTCGAGGTCTCTTTCCGCGTTGGCGAGTGGTCGGGCGACATCGTCAAGCGGACGATCGACGGCACGACCGGCGCCATCTCGAGCACCCCGGCCTGGTCGGCGCAGGCACAGCTCGACACCAAGGTCTCCGCGGGAACGCATACCGCGCGCACGATCTACCTGTTCGAGTCCGGCGGCAACAGCTCCGGCAGCGGCGTGGACAACCTGAAGTTCTTCCTCTGGGCGAATCTCAGCACCAGCCAGAAGAACAATTTCCTGTCGCCGCACATCGATACCCTGACCCAGCTCTGCAGCATCGGCACGACCTGCCTGACGAGCACGGCGAAGGCCAGCGCCGAAGGCGAGAACCTGCTCAACTTCATCCGTGGCGACAAGAGCAACGAGGGACCGCTCGCCGACCTCGGCAAGTACTATCGGCAAAGGACCCACATCCTCGGCGACATCGTCGGTTCGGAAGCGGTGTACGTCAAGGGATCGCCGTGGAACTACGTCGACTACAACTACGCCGGCTTCAAGACCGCCAACCAGAGCCGCACCGCGATGGTCTATGTCGGTGCCAACGACGGCATGCTGCACGCCTTCGACGCCAGCACCGGCGAGGAGGCGTGGGCCTACGTGCCGGGCGCGGTCCTCTCGCGCCTGTTCAAGCTCGCCGACAAGAACTACGGGGCGCAGAACGTGCACCAGTTCACCGTCGATGGCACGCCGGTGGTCGGCGACGTCTGCGTCAGTGACTGTGCGACGCCCGCGTCCGGGTCGTTGCCGACCGTCTGGAAGACGATCCTCGTCGGCGGCCTGAACAACGGTGGCCGCGGCTACTACGCGCTCGACATCACCAACCCGGCGGCGCCGAAAGCCTTGTGGGAATTCACCCACAGCGACCTCGGCTACAGCTACGGCAACCCGGTGATCACGAAGCTCAAGGACGGCACCTGGGTGGTGTTGGTCACATCCGGATACAACAACCTCTCGCCGGGTGACGGCGGTGGCCACCTCTTCATCATCCGGGCGAGCGACGGCGTCCTGCTGCGCACGATATCGACCGGTGCCGGCGACACCACGACGCCGAGCGGCCTGTCGCGCATCACCGCCTGGGCCAACTTCCCGGACGCCAACAACACCGCGCAGCGCGTCTATGGTGGCGACCAGCTCGGCAACCTCTGGCGCTTCGACGTCAACGGCGACATCCCGCTGCCCGCCGTCCCGCCCGCAACGCCGGTGTACGACGCACAGCGCCTCGCGACGCTGAAGGATCCGTCGGGTGTCGCACAGCCGATCACCACCCGGCCGGAACTCGGCAAGGTCGGCCAGCACGCCGTCGTGTACGTTGGAACCGGACAACTGCTCGGCACCGACGACCTGGCCACGACGCAGACGCAGACGATCTACGCCATCAAGGACCGTCTGCTCGACGAGGACTACGGCAGCCCGCGGCCGCTCAGCCCGCCGCAGACGACGCCGCCGCCTGGCGACTTCGTCGCCCAGACGCTCACCTCGGCCACCTGCCCGACGGGCAACCCGTTCTGCACGGCCGGCCGGCCAATCGTCCTCGGCACCAGCAATCCGGTGGACTTCGACGTCAACGATGGCTGGTATGCGGACTTCCCGGTCGCAGGCGAGCGCATCAACACCGAGCTGCGCCTGCAGCTCGGCACGCTGGCGCTGAACACCAATACGCCGACGCTGGGCGCCTGCGTTCCGGTCGGTGTCAGCTTCGCCTACTTCTTCGACTACAGCGGCGGCAGCCCGGTCGACGGCACCAACGGCCTCTCCGGCATCCGGCTCGGCGATTACCTGAGCAGTGCGCCCAGCGTCATCCGCCTGGTCGACGGAACGATCAAGGAACTGATCCGGACCGACGCGCCCGGCACCATCAGCACGCCGGTGCCGACAGCACCCTCGCCGCTCGACACCCGCCGCGTCTCGTGGCGCGAACTGGTCACCGAGCAGTAGCGCCCGATCCCGCCCGATCCTGCACCGACGGAAAGCCGCGCAAGCGGCTTTCTTTTTTTCGCCGCCGTCACCGGAGTCCCCGGCCACACCCACCGCGTCGCCACGAGGTGTCGGAAATTTTTACATCGTCTTTCCGGGACAACGCCAGAAACGACGAGGAAGAAGTGTTATCTCTCGTTAAATCATTTACATGTCTGGGTCTACGGAAACCTGGCACGGTAACTGCTTTATCTTTCTCGCGGGACGAAGCGTTCTTCCCGGACTGACCAACTGAAGAGAGGACAACATGAAAAAACTCAGCAAGGCACTGGCCGTTGCAGCCGTTGCAGTGAGCGCCGCCTACATGCCGGCCGCCCAAGCCACCGACGTCGCCGTCGAACTGGCTCTCCTGATCGACGTCTCGGGTAGCGTCGACGGCACCGAGTACGCTCTGCAGAAGGGTGGCTACGTGCAGGCCTTCCAAAGCGCCAGCATCCAGAACCTGATCGAAAACTTCACCGGTGGCAAGGGCATCGCCGTGACCTTCGTCGAATGGTCGGGCGCAGGCGAACAAGCGCAGACGGTCGGATGGACGCACCTGCAGACTGCTGCCGACGCGAACGCCTTTGCTGCCGCCATCGCCGGCACGGCCCGCCAGTTCAGCGGCCTGACCGCGCCGGGCAGCGCGATCAACTTTGCGCTCCCGCTGTTCACCAACAGTTTTACCGGCCGCCAGGTCATCGACGTTTCGGGCGACGGCGAGCAGAACGACGGCGCCGACACCCCGACGGCACGTGACAACGCACTCGCCAACGGCGTCAACGCGATCAACGGTCTGCCGATCGGTGGTGCCGGTCTTGCCGCATGGTACGTCGCCAACATCCAGGGCGGCGCCGGTTCCTTCGTCATCCCGGCCAACGACTTCGCCGCCTTCGCCGGCGCCGTCGAGACCAAGATCGGTCGCGAGATCACCGGCGCTCCCGAGCCGGGTTCGCTGGCCCTCGCCGGCCTCGCCCTGGCGGGTGTCGCAGGCCTGCGCCGCAAGCAGCGTTCCTGATCGCAGTTCGCAGCGAAAAGGCCGGCACCTTCGGGTTGCCGGCCTTTTTCATTCTGCAGTCGGCCGCCACGCCTGCGGCCGTGACCTGCGGACTCCGGCAGCTCCCGCTCAGTCCGGGCGCACCGACCACGCCATCGAGGCTGGCCCTGGCGCACGAGCCGCCGCGCCAACCAGCGGCCAATTGGTACGGCGCCGATCGACCGACGCAGCCGAATCCCCGGTTCGAGCAGCGGATCGCCTGGTCGATCGAGCTGCACGGCACATGCCTTTCGCGCCGATTGACCACACCAACCGGCTTTTCGGGTTGCAGCGCATGGCCCGGACAATCACTCTTTCCCCTGACGGCGAACGAACGGGCACCAGCATCGCTCCTGCCAGGCGGTGGCCAGCCGCACGTGGCGGTCGATGTCCCCTACGGCAACGACGGCTCGATCGCCCGACACGCGCAGCCGGTCGTGGCCCGGACGGACCAGCGAGCCCATGCCACCCCCTCCCCACTGCTCCGGCACGAGGAGCTCCTTCCTCCCGCAGCATGCCGCGAGCCTCCGGCGACAGCCAGCGCACCACGGCCCGATGTCGAAACTTTTTACACCCCTCCGCGACGGCGACTCCGGGAAAGCCCATTCCGGAGTGGGAAAAGCTTCTAAATCCGTTTCTTGATTGACTCGCTCGATGGTTGGCACGGTTTCTGCTTGAAGAGATCACGGGACGAAATGTTCTTCCCGAACCAACCAACTCAAGTGAGGACAACATGAACAAAATCAGCAAGGCACTGGCCGTCGCGGCCGTTGCAGTCAGCGCCGCCTACATGCCGGCCGCCCAAGCCACCGACGTCGCCGTCGAACTGGCTCTCCTGATCGACGTTTCGGGTAGCGTCGACGCCAACGAGTACGCTCTGCAGAAGGGTGGCTACGTGCAGGCCTTCCAGAGCGCCAGCATTCAGAACCTGATCGAGAACTTCACCGGTGGCAAGGGCATCGCCGTGACCTTCATCGAGTGGTCGAGCGCGAACGAGCAAGCGGTCAAGGTCGGCTGGACGCACCTGCAGACGGCTGCCGACGCCAACGCCTTCGCCGCGGCCGTCAACGCCACGACCCGCTCGTTCTCCGGCCTGACCGCTCCGGGCAGCGCGATCAACTTTGCCGCTCCGCTGTTCAACAACAGTTTTACCGGCCGCCAGGTCATCGACGTTTCGGGTGACGGCGAAGAGAACGACGGCGCCAATACCGCGACGGCTCGCAACAGCGCCCTCGCCGGCGGCGTCAACGCGATCAACGGTCTGCCGATCGGCGGCGCCGGTCTTGCCGCATGGTACGTCGCCAACATCCAGGGCGGCGCCGGTTCCTTCGTCATCCCGGCCAACGACTTCGCCGCCTTCGCCGGCGCCGTCGAGACCAAGATCGGTCGCGAGATCACCGGCGCTCCCGAGCCGGGTTCGCTGGCCCTCGCCGGCCTCGCCCTGGCGGGTGTCGCAGGCCTGCGCCGCAAGCAGCGTTCCTGATCGCAGTTCGCAGCGAAAAGGCCGGCACCCTCGGGTTGCCGGCCTTTCTTCATTCGGCGAACGGCAGCCACGCCTGCGGCCGTGACGAGCGCAGGGCGGCAGCTCCTGCTCCATGGGGGCGATCCCTGGCACCTTCAACCGCCACCAGCCAGGCCCGACGCAAGGACGGACGCAGCTCCGAAAGAGGCCACCGGGCGCACGCCCCCCGCGGCCCGCTCACTTCCCGCCGCGCCGATCGGCGCCACCGAGGCACTTGCCGACTTCCAGTTCCTTGCCCTCCTTCACCGCCAGGTATTTCTGGAAGAAGGATTCGTCGATCTGGCGCAGATCGGCGCGCTGCTTCGGCTGCCGAAAGCGCGTGAGGTGTCCCGGCCCGCCGTTGTAGACGGCGTAGGTGCCCCGTGCCAGGTCGTCGACATCGGCAGCGTCGGGCTGCTCGGCTCTCGCCAGCGCATAGTCGCGCAGGTAGTGGTGCAGAATCTCGGCGCCCGCGCGGCCGTTGTAGCCGACATCGCCGTGCAACCCGGCAACGTCATAGAAGCCCCGCCAGACGCGCGGATAGACCTGCATCAAGCCGACGGCGCCGATCCCCGACTGGATCGGCTGCACTTTCCCCTGGCGGAAGACGAACTGGCGCCAGCAGCTCTCCTGCCAGGCAGTGGCGAGGACCAGGTGGTGGTAGAGCCCATGAAACGGCGGCTCGATCGCCCGTCCGGCGGTCTCTCGCTGTTGCAGCGTGGCGTCGGCGGTGCGCTGCAACAGCGTCCGCATCGCCGGCAGGTACTCCGCCAGATCGCTCCGTGTCGGTAACCAGTTGTTCAGCCGTTGCACCAGCGCCGCCGTCTCCGCGTCGATCGCCGGCGCCGCCACCGCCACCGGCGCAGCATGGGCCGTGGCCATGAGCCAATGGCCGCCAGCCCGGGCTGCCGGCGGGCTGGCACCGAGCAGCGGGCTCCGCCGCGCTGGCGGCAGCGGCGCGCCGAAGCCGAAGAGCAGGCGCAGATCCGGGTCGAGCGCGAGGTCGTAGGCGAGCGGATCGCCGGCGCCGGCTGGCAGGATCAGACGGGCCAGCTCGCGCAGCGCCTGCGGCGTCACCCGCAAACCGAACGCCTCGCCGAGCGCCGGCGCCGCCTGCAGCGCATCACCGGCGTCGATCAGTGCGCGCAACGATCTTGCCGCCTGGCGATCGAGATCCTTCGCCAGATGGCGCAACTCCGGCGCCAGCCGCTCCCAGCTCGACAGGAACAGCGCGCGCAACGGTTCGGGGACCGGCGCCTCGCTCGCCAGCAACGCGACCCCGTCATGGCGACCGCTGAGCAGGACGAGCAGGAAGCGCTGCCGCCGGGCGGCGTCTTCCGACTCGGCCGCGACGTGCTTGATGATTCGCGTCAGCACGGCATCCCACATTTCAGCGGCCTCGACCTTCGACTCGGCCGCCCGCTGCCGGCGCCGATCGGGCGCTGGCGGCCCGCCCTGGCGCAGGATCTCGCCGACGATCCGCCACGCGTCGGGCGTGGCCTCGCGTGCGAGCCCCGGCATCGCCGTGGCGCCGAGCAGCAGGGCGAGGAGCAGCGCGGCGAACGCCGGCAGCGGTGAAGCGCGCCGGCGAAGCGCCGGCTGCAAGTCGGGCAGCGGCTTCGCGGCCACCGCCCGAGCACCCGCGGCAACGGCAGTACGGCCGCCTGCGTTGGCGACGGCGGCACGGACGCTCATCGAAGTGGCGACGCGAGCCAGTCGCGGACCGCCAGCCCGGTGCCGAAGTCCCAGGGCTTGAGCTTCTCGCGAGCAATCAGCCGGAACTCGGCGAGTTCCTCGTTGAGCCGGATCTCGCCGTGCGCCGGCAGGTGGTAGGCGATGAGCACCTCGTGCCGGCGCGCGAAGGGATAGACGCCGATCAGCGTCGCCGCGCCGCTGCTCAGGCCCAGTTCCTCGCGCACTTCGCGCGCGACGCCGGCGGCCGGATCCTCGTCGCGTTCGAGGAAGCCGGTGATCAGGCCGAAGGCGCCGGGCGCCCAGGCACGGTTGCGGGCGAGCAGGATGCGGCCTTCGTACTCGACCAGCGCCGCCAGCACCGGCGCCGGATTGTCCCAATGGACGAAGCCGCAGCCGGCCTCACAGACCTGCCGCCGGCGGCCGCCCTCGTCGCCGGCGACGAGCCTCGCGGCGCAACGCGGACAGAAACGCCAGTCGCTCATTCGCCGCCCGCCGCCAGTTCGCGGATGTCGGCGAGCAGGCGATCGACCGTCTCCGGCGCGGTATCCCAGCCGCACATGAATCGGCTGCCGCCAGCCGCGATGAAGTTGTAGAACAGCCAGCCGCGCGCGCGCAGGCCGGCATCGACGCGCTCCGGCAGGTGCACGAAGACGCCGTTCGCCTGCACCGGAAAGATCGCCGGCCAGCCGGTCGCCTCGGCCAGCCCACCGGCCAGCCGCCGGGCCATCGCGTTGGCGTGCGCGGCATGGCGCAGCCAGGCGCCGTCGTCGAGAATGCCGAGCCACGGCGCCGAGAGGAAGCGCATCTTCGACGCCAGTTGTCCGGCCTGCTTGCAGCGGTAGGCGAAATCCTCGGCCAGGCGGCGGTCGAAGAACAGCACCGCCTCGCCGACCGGCAATCCCATCTTGGTGCCGCCGAAACAGAGGACATCGACGCCGGCGCGCCAGGTCAGGTCCGCCGGACTGACACCGAGACCGGCGACGGCGTTGGCAAAGCGGGCACCATCCATGTGCACGCGCAGACCGTGTTCACGCGCCGTGTCGGCGACGGCACGCAGTTCGTCCGGGCGGTAGACGGTGCCAACCTCGGTCGCCTGCGTCAGCGTCACGACTTTCGGCTTCGGATAGTGGATGTCGCTGCGCCGCGTCACCGCCTCGACGATCGCCGCCGGCGTCAGTTTCCCCTGCTCGCCGGCGACCGGCAGCAGTTTGGCGCCGTTGGAGAAGAACTCCGGCGCACCGCATTCGTCGGTGGCGACGTGCGCCAGGCGGTGACAGATGACGCTGTGGTACGACTGGCAGAGCGCCGCCAGTGCCAGCGAGTTGGCCGCCGTGCCGTTGAAGACGAAATAGACGTCGCAATCGGTTTCGAAGACGGCGCGCAGGCGGTCGGCGACACGCAGCGTCCATTCGTCGTCGCCATAGGAGCGGACGTGGCCGTCGTTCGCTGCCAGCAGCGCGCCCAGCGCCTCCGGGCAGATGCCGGCGTAGTTGTCGCTGGCGAAATGCTGCATCGGCGTCGTTCAGCCGGAACGCTGATCGCCGCCGGCTGCCGGCATCGGTCGCCGGCGCCGCATCAAAGCCGCTGCTCGACCCAGGCGCGCACCGAGGCCAGCGCCGCCGGCAGCTTCGCCGGTTCGCTGCCACCGGCTTGCGCCATGTCGGCACGGCCGCCGCCCTTGCCACCGACCTGCTGCGCGACCATGTTCACCAGCTCGCCGGCGCGGACCTTGCCGGTCAGGTCGGCGCTGACGCCGGCGATCAGCGTGATGCGCTCGCCGCTGGTCGACGCGAGGACGACGGCGGCGCTCTTCAGCCTGTCGCGCAGCTTGTCGATCGTCGACCGCAGCGTGTTGACGTCGGCGCCGTCGACGACCGCCGCGACGACATGCGCGCCCCTGACGGCGACCGCCTGCGCCAGCAGATCGTCGCCCTGCGACGACGCCAGCTTCTGCTTCAGGCGCGCGAGTTCGCGCTCCAGCGAACGGACGTTGTCGAGGACCTGCGCCAGCTTCGCCGGCACCTCCGCCGGCGGCGCCTTGATCGCTGCCGCCGCCTCGGTGAGCAGCGCCTGCTGCTCCTGCACCAGCGCCAGCGCGGCATCGCCGGTGACCGCCTCGACGCGCCGTACGCCGGCGGCAACGCCACTCTCGGCGACGATCTTGAACAGCCCGATGTCACCGCTGCGTTGCACATGGACGCCGCCGCAGAGTTCCTTCGACGAGCCGATCGTGACGACGCGCACCTCGTCGCCGTACTTCTCGCCGAAGAGCATCATCGCGCCTGCGCGCCTGGCCTCGTCGATCGGCAGGATGGCCGCCTCACGCGCGGCGTTGGCGAGGATCTCGTCGTTCACCAGGACCTCGACGCGGCGAATCTGCTCGGCAGTCATCGGCGCATGGTGCGCGAAGTCGAAGCGCGTCCGCTCGGCATCGACGAGTGATCCCTTCTGCTGCACGTGCGCGCCGAGCACCTCGCGCAACGCCCGGTGCATCAGGTGCGTCGCCGAGTGGTTGCGCACCGTGCGGGCGCGCGCGACGGCGTCGACGCGCGCCGCGACCCGGTCGCCGACGCTGATGCGGCCGGTGCGGACGACGCCCTGGTGACCGAAGACGGCAGCCTGGATCTTCTGCGTGTCCTCGACGGCGAAAATGCCCTGCGGACCCTGCAATGCGCCACGGTCACCGACCTGGCCCCCTGACTCGGCATAGAACGGCGTTTCGTCGAGGACGACGACACCCAGTTCGCCCTCGCCAAGCTGCCCGACGGCGCTGCCATCTCGGTAGAGCGCGAGCACCGTGCCGCCGTGCTCGAGCGCCTCGTAGCCATGGAAGGCGGTTTCCGGGCCGCTGTATTCGAGCGCTGCCGCCATGCGGAACTTGCCGGCAGCACGCGCCTGCTGCTTCTGCTGCGCCATCGCCGCGTCGAAAGCGGCGACATCGACCCGCACGCCACGCTCGCGACAGACATCGGCCGTCAGGTCGAGCGGGAAACCGAAGGTGTCGTGCAGCTTGAACGCGGTTCGCCCGTCGAGGACGCCGCCGTCGGCCAGCGCCGCGAGTTCGCTGTCGAGGATGCCCATGCCGTGCTCGATTGTTTCGAAGAAGCGCACCTCCTCCTGCCGCAGCACCTCGACGACGCGCGCCTGCTGGCTCAGCAACTCGGGATAGGCGCCGCCCATCTCGGCGACTAGGTCGGGCACCAGGCGATGGAAGAACGGGGCGCGCGCGCCGAGCTTGTAACCATGCCGGATGGCGCGGCGGATGATCCGCCGCAGGACGTAACCGCGCCCCTCGTTGCCGGCAATGACGCCATCGGCGATCAGGAACGAGCAGGCGCGGATGTGGTCGGCGAGGACGCGCAGCGACGGGCTGTCGAGGTCGGTCGCCGCGGTTTCGCGCGCGGCGGCGGCGATCAGGTTGACGAAGAGGTCGATCTCGTAGTTGCTGTGCACGTGCTGCAGGACCGCCGCCGTCCGCTCGAGCCCCATGCCGGTATCGACCGACGGCTTCGGCAGCGGGTGCATGACGCCGGCCTCGTCGCGGTTGAACTGCATGAAGACGTTGTTCCAGATCTCGATGTAGCGGTCGCCCTCCTCGTCCGGCGATCCCGGCGGCCCGCCGGGAATTCCTTCGCCGTGGTCGTAGAAGATCTCGGTGCACGGCCCGCAGGGGCCGGTATCGCCCATCATCCAGAAGTTGTCCGAGGCGTAGCGCGCACCCTTGTTGTCGCCGATGCGCACCACCCGCTCGGCCGGCACGCCGATGTCGCGCGTCCACAGCTCGTAGGCCTCGTCATCCTCGGCATAGACGCTGACCCAGAGGCGCTCGGCGGGCAGCTTGTAGACGTCGACCAGCAGTTCCCAGGCGTAGCGGATCGCGTCGCGCTTGAAGTAGTCGCCGAAGGAGAAGTTGCCGAGCATCTCGAAGAAGGTGTGGTGGCGCGCCGTGTAGCCGACGTTCTCGAGGTCGTTGTGCTTGCCGCCGGCGCGCACGCACTTCTGCGAGGTCGTCGCACGCAGGTAGGGCCGCTTGTCGAAGCCGAGGAAGACGTCCTTGAACTGGTTCATGCCGGCATTGGTGAACAGCAGCGTCGGATCGTCGTGCGGCACGAGCGAACTCGAGGCAACGATCTGGTGGCCCTTGGATTCGAAGAACCTGAGGAACGTCTCGCGGATTTCAGCACTTTTCATCGTCGTCGGTGGCCGTTCGGGCGTTTTCTGAGAGTCGCGATTCTAACTTGAAAGTCGCACCGGCGACGGCATTCGCCGCCCGACTGCCGCGCCAGACGCACTTCGTCGACGCCGGCATGGTGGACCCGGGTCAGCGATTCGGCGACCGCGCTGGCGTGTTTCGGGGCAGCCTGCACCGCCACCACTGCGGCCGGGACGACCTCCGCCAGCGCCGCAGGTGTGCCGCCGCCCCGGCGTGTCCGCGCGTCTTCGTCCGCCGGCCAGCGCAGCAGACCGACTTCGCGCGGGGCTTCCACTCGGCCTTGATCACTGCACCGCTGCGCCACAAGGTCGCCGTCAGCCACGCACCCGCCGGCGCCATCAGCCTCGACATCGACATCCAGACCGTCCGTTTCTCGCCCAACCGGCCGGACGCACGCTTCTTGCCACTCAGCGTACTCTACGCGGGCGGGTGGGCGGCCTACGGTGTGGCGAAGCATGCCGCGCCGGCAGCCGCCGGGCTCGCCGGCGCCGCTCTCGCTGGCGGCATCGACGTTTATCGCTGGAACACCTCCGACTGGGCCAGCGGCCCGACGCCGCAGACCGAACTGATCGTCACCGTTTCCGCCAGCGACGCCACGCGCTACCTCGGCCGCGTCAGCAACGTCTATTACGTTGCTGACAGGGATGCTTCGCTCTACGCCGGGCCGCCGCAACTCTACGACATCGCCGTCGGAGGCGATCGATGAAAGCGCCCGCGCTCGCTGCCGCCCTCATCGCCTGCCTCGCCGCCGCTTGCGCCAACGAAACGGCCCGCCAGCGCGTACCCGAAGTCACTTACGCCGAGGCGGCGAACAGCGAACTCATCGCCACCAATTATCGCGCCGCCGACGCCCTCATGGCGCAGTTCGGCGGCAGCCCGACCGCCGGCCCGCTGATCGTCGCCACTGTGGTCAACATCGATGCCCTGGAGTTGTCTTCGACACTCGGCCGCATGATTTCCGAACAGGTTTCGGCGCGCTTCTCGCAGCGCGGCTGGCTGATGGTCGAAATGAAGCTGCGCGGATCGATCTACATGCGGCGCGGTGAAGGTGAACTGATCCTGACGCGCGAGATCGGCGACATCGCACGCACCAACCAGGCGCAGGCGGTCATCGTCGGCAGTTACGCCCTCGGCGCCAGCGCCGTCTATGTCAATCTCAAGATCGTTCAGCCAGTCAGCAACGCCGTCCTCTCCGCCTACGATTACGTCCTGCCGGCAAATCAGGAAATCCGCACCCTGCTCGGCCGCAACCTCAGCCGCTGAGGGTGACGCGCACCAGTTGATGGGCTTTTCGGCTCCCTTGTCTGACGGGAAGCTGCGGATCGGATCTGACCCGTTTCAATATACTGTCACCGTTTTATGCTCGAACGTCGGCGCGCCGACAGCATGGCATTCCGAGTTTCCTGATGTTCCCCTGGAATGTCAAAGCGTGCCAATCCCCCGGCGCAAGCCGGGGGGGGGGTTCCCCTTCCCGTCTCCTCGGCGTCTGCGGACACCCGTACTCAGGACACCCGACTCCTGCTCAGGCGCACTGCGCCCAGCCCGGCGAGACCCAAAGCCAACAGGGCAAGCGAGACCGGTTCGGGAACGGATGGACCTGGTGGAACGTCCCGCGTGGTTATCGAGAGATCGGCAACTTCAAAGTACGCACCAGCAACGTAGTTGTCGCCGAGTTGGAAGAAGGGATGGGCTGCGACGAGCGCATCCCAGGTCGTGCTTGCGATCGCCTTGCTGCCGTGCAGGAAATCGGTGTTGCCATAGCCGGTCTTGCTGACGGTGAAGTCGTAGTGGTTGGCGGAGAAGGTGACTTCGGTCCACAGCCAGCCATCACTCGGAATGATCTCGCTGCCGAGGTAACTCCAGGCGGTGGTCATGAATCCGGCAAAGGGACTGTTTGGATCGAAGTTGTTGATCAGATGCGCGTGCCCGTCTCCCGTATCGAGACCCGTATAGATGCCCGAGTAGCTTCCCTGGCCGCTGAGCCGCCAGTTGTAGCGCAGGGTGGCATCCTGCAGGTTGTAGGTCGCGACCGTATGCAGACCGAGGGAGTAGTTCGTCCCGCCGGTGGCCGTCGTCTTTGTTCCCAGCAAGTGGCCACTCGCCGTGTTTGCCACGGTCGCCGGCCCCTGATAATCGGTACCGCCAAAGACAAGGTTCGTCTTTTGCCAGTCGGCCACGGCGAGCGACACGTTGGTCACTGCAGCACCTGCCCCGAAGCTGCTGCCAAACAGCGTCAGCAACGCCGCGAATACCTCTCTCTTGCGCATGTCAACACCTCTTTTTTCGGATGGATCTGAAGAAACGACCTGGTGAACAACCACTCTGACACTGCTGGAACGGCAACCATTGCCACTTGTCCACTTTGAAGCAATATTCATGCTGGCCAGGCGATACACATGATGATACCCATATAAAGCATGTGGTTGAAACACCGGTCAAACGCCCGCCGGAAACGGAAGGGCAGCTTGCATGCCGGGAGTGTAAAAAATGTCGACACCCGGCGATGGTTTTCGCACGGGCGCGACGGTGCCGGGACCTGGCTTGGTGCCTCGAGGAAAGGGTGGATGGCCAGCGCGGTACGCTTCTTTGCCGCCGGAGGCCGATCGTGGCGACTGCTGCAGCGGGCATTCGGTGGGCTGCAGCGGCAAGACCGCACTGAGCCGGCGTGGCAGTTTGCCGACGACTTCAGCGGCTACCGAAATATCGAGCGTCTTGTCACCGGTGTGGCGGGCTGATGAGTCAGTCTGCCGTTCGCCCCCGTAGCGGAGTACCTTTTCCGGACATCCATGCGCGCCGATCGGCAGCGTCAGCGGTTCTCGAGCCGATTGTAGTCCAGCAGCCCGGCAGTCAGCGGCGCCAGCTTCAGGTGCGTCGCCTGCAGTTCGTCGCTGTATTGCCAGAAGGCCGGATCGCTGCGGCGAATGGCGAAGCGGCCGGCGAGCACGCGGTAGTCTTCCTCGCTGCCGAGTTGGCCGATGGCGCGCGCCAGCTCGCCGATCTGCGGTCGCTGCACGCGGTAGATGGCGTTCGGATAGGCACCGACGAAGCCGCGGGCGACGCTCAGCGTGTTCTCCTCGGGCAACAGCTCGCGACCCTCGCGCAGCAGGCTCGAGACGTTGCTGTGTCCGGTGTTGCGCAGCAGGGTCACGTACCGTGGCGCGCGCGCTCCGTCTTCGATGCGCAGGATCACCAGTTCCGGCAGCCACGACAGAGCCGGACCGCGGACAGCGGCAAGCAGTGCGAGGTCGGCCTGCAGGGTGGCATCACCGACGCCGGCGAGTTCGTGGCGACGGTCGGCGACCGGCGCCACACGTTGCTGCAGGAGGCCGAAGAACTCGCGCCGCGCATCGCCGCTGCGGAAAGGAATGCCGCTCTCGACATCGAAGCGTGCCAGGCTGCCATAGACATGCGCCCTGACCTCGTCGCTGGCGCCGCGATACCAGTAGTCGCGTACGGCCAGACGCTGGTCCGACGGCAGGAAGGAGAGGAAGTTGAACTCGCCCTCCATGCGCAGGAAATCCATGTACAGGCGCGACAGCAGCTGGTGACCGACGTTGCCGTAGACGTCGAAACCGGCGACCAGCAGGTAATGGATCCGTTCGAGCAGGGGGTAGCCGATCACCCAGCCGGTCTTCGGCACCTCGCCAAGCAGCCCCTTGACGACCGTGGCGCTGTCGAAATGGCGGAAAACGGTCAGCGCCGCGTTCGGGTTGCTGCCGTCACCATCCCAGATCCACTTCAGGTCCGGCCAGCCGCGCTGGCTGGAGCGGCTCGCGAGGTAGGCCGACTTGTCCTGCAGGTACTTTTCTTCCTTCTTCGCGTACTCACGCCACGGGCCGATGATCCCGGCGTCGCTGCCCTTCGCCGTTGGCAGTTCGAGGACCCTCGACTCGCGCTCGAGGAACTCGTCGGCCGCCTGACCGGAGCCATCGTTGGCAAGGAAAAAGACCCAGAAGCGATCCTGGATGACGTTCAATGCCACCTGACCGCGGCACACCGGCCCCTTGATGAAGCCCATGATCGTGAACTCGGCTTCGTCGAGCATGAACTGGTAGCGCGCACGCACCGGCAGGTCACGGAAGGTGACGAAGGGATTGGCACCGGCGGCGAGTGAGTACGGAGGCAGTTCGTCGACCGGGTAGTCGGGCTGCAGGAACAGCTCCCGCCAGCGCGCCATGCGCTTCTCGCCGAGGGCGTAGGGCATGTGCGTCTTGTCGACGATGCTCTCCCGCTCGCGCTGCAGGCGGTAGTGGAAATCCTCGCCGCCGGGGTCGTCGTACGGTCGCCGACTGGCGATCGGCTCGATCGCTTGTCCCGGCGGCGTGCGCGACCGCACGAGCCGGAAGAAGTGGTGCTGCGGGTCGCCATCGAAGTACAGGTGGGCGAGGAAGATGTGCTCGTAGATGTAGCGGCTGACCAGGCGCTCCTTGCGCGAACCGCCGTTGAAGAAGCGTTCCCACTCGGCAACCTGCCGCTCGACGGCAGCCGGCAATGGCGGCAGCCCTTCGAACGGGGCCCCCTGCTGCAACCAGTTGCGCAGCGTCGCGAATTCGGCGTCGCTCAGCCCCGGCAGACCGAAGGGCATCCCCCACAGAGGGTTGGCGGTGGCGAAGGAGTCGTATTCCTCGATCCGCGGGCACTGCTGCGCGCGGTCGAGCGAGAAGTCGAAGGTCGCCGGCAGGACCGCCGTTTCCGGCAGTGGGTGACTGTGCTTGAGTTGCAGCGCGCGGTAGATGACGCTCGCCGCGAGATTCGCCGCCGGCGTCTGCCCGCGCTCATTGAGTACAGGGAAGAAGCCCTGCTGCCGCCACTCGGATGCCTTGCCGGCGTCAACGAACAGTCGCGAAGGCGCCGCCTCGCTCAGCCGCCCACCGTCGTATACGAGCTCGTCGCTGGCACCGCGGGCGATTCCCTCCCAGGCACCGAGCTTCAACTGGCAAGGTGCGTCGTAGCAGGCGTGACAGACGACGCAACGACGTTCGAGAATCGGCTGCACGTCGGCGCGATAGGAAAGGCCGCCGGTCGGCTGCCGCGGCACATCGAAGCGTTGCGGGTCGGCGGGACCGTACCGCTGGTCGAGCGCGTGCCGGCTGGTGACGGTACAACCACTGAGCAGGGCGAGCAGCAGTGGCAGAAGGTTCCTGACGAGGATCATGGCGACATTTTCCGGACAACAGGCCGCCCCCGCGAACGGGCGACTTCTGGCAAGGAATGAAGGATAGCGAATCCAGTCGCCAATGCGCCAGCCCCAGGGACGGTGATCCGCGGACGGAACGGGCGAAAGCACCTGTTTACCGCACGCCCGCATGCAGTTTCCACGATAATAGCGACAGGAGGAAAGCGAACATGCGGGATTGCGAACGACCCCGGCAACTGCCCTGACGATCCGGCTGACAGAATGGCCTCTGAACAGCTCGACCCCACCTTGGTCTTTGCCAGGACCGCTGCCGGCGAGGAAGCCATGGCGCAGCGGACACGGGTCGTCCAGCGCAACGTCCGCATGGTCCTCATCCTCGTCGACGGCAACGCGACGGTTGCCGACCTGTGCGAGAAGACCGGCAACGTCCAGCTCACGGAAAATGCGCTGGTCGAGCTCGAATCCGATGGCTTCATCGAACGCCGCGCCGAGACGCGGTCGGTCTGGCGACTGACCGGCAATACGGCCAGCCGCAAGCAATCGACGCAGCCGCGGCCGCACTCCGAGTTCTCGACCTTCGGTTCAAGCGGTCTGTCGACACCGGCGAGTTCGCCCCTTTCGGGCACGCAGGAAACGCAGATCATTCCTTTCCCGAATGTGCGGCCCGGCAGGACGACACCGCAGCCGGACACGCCGGCGCCGAGCACCCTGACGCCGAGCACCCTGACGCCGAGCACCCTGACGCCGAGCAC
>ERZ761602.1259-NODE-1259-length-47136-cov-17.007498_pt1 | contig 47136 bp, 41 predicted proteins | sample MGYA00512165_ERZ761602 | MGnify/ENA primary metagenome ERZ761602 (study PRJEB28899, sample SAMN02445085) | bioreactor sludge metagenome | biome: EBPR sludge; isolation source: Thorneside wastewater treatment plant | place: Australia: Brisbane, Thorneside...
GTGAGCGGCTCGAAGTAGAGCCGGTCGGAGGTGTCGTAGTCGGTGGAGACGGTCTCGGGGTTTGAGTTCACCATCACCGTCTCGTAGCCCGCCTCGCGCAGCGCGAAGGAGGCATGCACGCAGCAGTAGTCGAACTCGATGCCTTGCCCGATGCGGTTGGGGCCGCCGCCGAGGATCATGATCTTCTTTTTCCCGGTCGCCGGCATGACCTCGTTCTCCATGCCGTAGCTGGAGTAGTAGTAGGGCGTGAAAGCCTCGAACTCGGCCGCGCAGGTGTCCACCAGCCGGTAGGTCGTGCCGATGCCGGCGGCCTTGCGGTGGGCGCGGACGCTCGCGAGATCGCTCTGCAGCAGGTGCGCGAGCTGGGCGTCGGCGAAGCCCTGCTGCTTGGCGCGGCGCAGGGTGTCGGCATCGATGGTGGCGAGCGTGAACTGCTTCAGCTCCACCTCCGTCGCGTAAATCTCCCGCATCTGCTCCAGGAACCACGGATCGATTTTCGACAGGTCGAAAATATCGCCGACGGTCAGGCCGATCATGAAGGCGTAGCGGATGTAGAAAATGCGCTCGGCGTTGGGGGTGGCGAGCTTGGCGCGGATGGTCTTCTCGTCCGGCGGCTCATCAAGCCCGTGCTTCCCGCCGCCGCCGAAGCCGCGCGCGCCGATCTCCAGCGAACGCAGGGCCTTCTGCATGGACTCCTTGAAGGTGCGGCCGATGGCCATCGCCTCGCCGACGGACTTCATCGCGGAGGTCAGCGTGGGGTCGGAACCGGGGAACTTCTCGAAGGTGAAGCGCGGGATCTTGGTGACGACGTAGTCGATCGTCGGCTCGAAGGAGGCCGGCGTGAGGCGCGTGATGTCGTTGCGCAGCTCGTCGAGCGTGTAGCCCACGGCCAGCTTGGCGGCGATCTTGGCGATGGGGAACCCGGTGGCCTTGGAAGCAAGCGCGGAGGATCGCGAGACGCGGGGGTTCATCTCAATCACCACCATGCGGCCGGTCGCGGGATCGACGGAGAACTGGATGTTGGAGCCGCCCGTCTCGACGCCGATCTCGCGGATGACCGCGAAGGAGGCGTCGCGCATGACCTGGTATTCCTTGTCGGTGAGCGTCATCGCCGGGGCCACCGTGATTGAGTCGCCGGTGTGCACGCCCATGGGATCGAAGTTCTCGATGGAGCAGATGACCACGCACTGGTCCTTGTGGTCGCGCATGACCTCCATCTCGTATTCCTTCCAGCCGAGCAGGCACTCCTCCACCAGCACCTCGTGGACGGGCGAGAGATCAAGCCCGTTGGCCACAATGCGCTCGAACTCTTCTTTGTTGTAGGCAATGCCGCCGCCCGAGCCGCCGAGCGTAAAGGAGGGCCGGATGATCAGGGGAAACATCGCCAGCTCCTCGGCCGCCGCGCGGGCCTCCTCCATGGACTTGACCGTGCGCGAGCGCGCCACATCGAGCCCGATCTTCAGCATGCACTGCTTGAACAGCTCGCGGTCCTCGCCCTTGTTGATGGCCTCGGGCTTCGCGCCGATCATCTCCACGCCGTATTTGGCGAGGATGCCCGACTTGTTGAGCTCCATCGAGAGGTTAAGCGCCGTCTGCCCACCGAGGGTCGGCAACAGCGCCGAGGGGCGCTCGGCCGCGATGATCTTTTCCAAAAACTCGACGGTGAGCGGCTCGATGTAGGTCACGTCCGCAAACTCCGGGTCCGTCATGATGGTGGCGGGGTTGGAGTTCACCAGGATCACCCGGTAACCCTCCTCCTTCAACGCCTTGCAGGCCTGGGTGCCAGAGTAGTCAAATTCGCAGGCCTGGCCGATCACGATGGGGCCGGCGCCGATGATGAGGATGGACTTGAGGTCGGTGCGTTTGGGCATGGGCGTGGATTTCGCCGAGAGTTGAGCGCGCCGAAACCCGCCGCAAGCGGGAAGTCTGCCCGCCGCACGATTTGCCGCAACCGGGAGTCAAAACTAGCCCAACTGCTCCACCGGCACGCCGAGCACGGCGGCGGTGCGGGCCTTGTCGCCACGGCAGGCATTCAGGACCATCTCCACATACTGTTTCTCCTGTCCGGCGAGGTATTCGGCCAGCTTGGGCCAGTGCTGGATGTCGCGCAGCCGCAGCGGGAGCTGCTCGGAGGTCACAATGCGTGTCTGCGTCGTGGCGGCGGTCTTGGAGATGACCTGGTAGAGTTCCGTGAGGTTGCCCGGCCAGTGGTAGGCGGTGAGCACGGCCAGCGCGTCGGCGGTAAACTCGACGAGGTTGGCGTCAAAATGCGGATTGGTCGCACGCGCCGTGTAGTGCTTCACGAGCAGCGGGATATCCTCCTTGCGCTGACCGAGCGGTGGGAGCTGCACCGGCAGCGTGGCCACACGGTAGTAGAGTTCGTCGTGGAACCGGCCTTCGTCCACGAGCTTTTCCAGATCCTCGGTGGTCGAACAGATGAGCCGGAAAGTGTGCGCGGTGTTGCGTAGCACGCTGACCAGCTCCTTCTGCACGGGTGGCGGCAGACACTGAACATGCTGCAGGAAGAGCGTGCCGCCCTTGGCTTGCGTCACCCAGGTGCCGCCGGCTCCGTTTTGCCCCAAGAGACCCTCCCGGAGGTTGGCGTCGGAACTCAGCGAGCAGTCGATCCGCACCAACTGCGCCTCGGGGTTGCCCAGGCTCGCATGCAGCACCTCGGCCACGGCGGTCTTGCCGGTGCCGTTCTCGCCCTGCAGGAGCAGCGGGGAACGGACCGAGGCCAGCTTCTTTACCTGCTGGATGAGCTTCTTGATCGCGGCGCTCTGGCCGATGATGCGACTTTCGATCTCGTTGGAATTGAGCCCCGGCGCGAGGCCGGTCGCCGCGCGCTCGGCCTGGAACTGCTTGAACTCGATGCCGCGCTTCAAGGTGGCGATGAGCTCGTTTACGCGGAAGGGTTTTTGCAGGTAGTCGAAGGCCCCGAACTTCAGCGCCTGGATCGCGCTCTCGGTGCTGGCATAGGCGGTCATGATGACGACCACGGCGCTGGGGTCGTATTGCTTGAGCTGCTTGAGGAGCGTGATGCCGTCCATCGGCTTCATGTCGATGTCGGCCAGCACCATGTCGAACTTCTCCTCCTTGTAGCGCGCGAGCGCCTTCTCGCCGTCGGTGGCAAAGGCGGTGTTGAAGCCCGTGGGCTGGATGACCGCCTCCAACATCTCGTGGATGGAGAGCAGGTCATCAACAATCAGGACGGAGGACATCGGGAAGCAACCCTTCCAAAGCAGGACCTCAAGTCAACCCAGCGCGCGGCCGGCTTATTGCAAGCCGCCGGCCACCGCACCGAGTTGGAAGATGGGGAGGAACATCGCCATGACGATGCCGCCGACCACCACGCCAAGGAACACGATGAGGATGGGCTCGATCAGCGAAGTCAGCGAGGCGACGGTCGCTTCGCACTCCACGTCGTAGAAGTCGGAGATCTTGGTCATCATGCCGTCCACGTTACCCGTGGATTCACCGGCCTTGACCATGTGCTTCATCATCGGCGGGAAGAAGGCGTTGGCCGCGAGCACCTCGGAGACCTGGCCGCCTTGGCTGACGTGCTTGGCGATCTCGTCGCAAGCATCCTCGACCTGCACGGTGTTGCTGGCGGCGGCCACGATCTCGAGGGTGCGCAGGATGGGCACACCGGAACGGATGAGCGTGGCGTAGGTGCGGCAGAAACGGGACAATGCGATCTTGTGGATCAGGTTGCCGAAGATCGGCGCGCGGACGAGGAACAGGTCCTTGTGCCGGCGGCCCTTGGGCGTGGCAACGTATTTGCCCACGCCCCAGAAAATTCCATAGGCACCGAGGCCGATGGCCCACCACCACGCCTTCATGAAGTCCGACAGGTCGATGAGGAACTGGGTGGGCGCAGGCAGCTTGGCGCCGAAATCGGCGAACATCGCCGCAAACACCGGAATAACAAAAATGAGCAGCACGTTGACCAGCGCCACGGCCAGGCCGATGACCGCAATTGGGTAGGTCATGGCCGATTTCACTTTCTTGGTGAGCTTGACGGAGGCCTCGAAGTAACTGGCCACCTTGCCCAGGATTTCCGCCAAACCGCCGCTCGCCTCACCGGCCTCGATCATGGAGACGAAGAGGGTGTTGAAGGAGTTGGGGAACTTCTTGACCGCCGATGAAAAGGAATTGCCGGAGGAGATGTCGGCCCGCACGTCGCGGATGACGATGCGGAAGCACTGGTCCTCGGTCTGGTCCTGCAGGGCCTCCAAACATTGGACCAGCGGCAGGCCGGCCGTAAGGAGCGAAGCCAATTGCTGGGTGAAGATGGCCAGCTCCTCCAGCGGCAGCTTGTATTTCTTGGACTTCTTCTCGAGCGCTTTAAGCTTCGCGAGGGACTGGGCGGCGGTGAAACTGGAACGCCCTTTCTGGGCTGCATCCGCGCGCTGGACAGCGCTTTGACCAGACGACGGGGAAATAATGGCCATAGCCGGCATGCAAACGACCCGTGCTCGGACGCGCAACCTCATTTCCGACAATACTCCGTAAAAAACCGCTGCCCCCGGAGATTTGACGCCGGAGATGTCGTCCGACATGCGGACCGCCAGGAGAGTGCCCCAAAACGACAGGCTTGACCGGTCCCGGCCGACCATGAAGCTCACCACGCACCCTGCGGGTGTAGTTTAGTGGTAAAACTCCGCTCTTCCAAAGCGGTATCGTCGGTTCGATTCCGTCCACCCGCTCCAGTCGCGGCAGCATCACCCCACGCGCCAGGGCCATTGCACGCAGCCTTCGATGTCACGGATGAGCGCGAAGTCCGCCCGGCCCTTCAGCACGAACGGCAGCACCTCGATTTCGGCCGGCAGGCAGGCCCGCGCCGCCTGCCAGCTCCGACCGGAGACATGGACATCGTCCACGAGCAGCACCCGGCGCCACGCCCCGAGATCCGGGACGGGGGCCAGCAACCGCGGAGCCGTGTGCCGGGGCTCATTGGCCTCATCGCGGTAGTTCAGCGCGATCAGCTTCAATCCCACGCCCAGCTGCTGCGCCACCAGCGCCGCGGGCACGATACCGCCGGTAGCTATGCCCACCACCCCGTCGATGCCTACGGGAAACGGCCACGCTCGCAGGCGGCGGATGATATCTTCAAACGCCAGCGGCGTCATCGCGGGGTCCGGGCGCAGGCTTGGGGTAAAACTTGAGCAGGGCAAAATTCACGGCCGCCAATGCCGCCAAGCCGGGCAAGGCGTTCCGGATCGAGCCCAAGAGAAAGGCCGACGGCGCGCCCAGATCGCCAAAAAGCGCGAGCAAGGACTGCAGGCCGGTGGCGGCCAGCTTTGCGGCCAGATAACCCGCCGGCGCGATCAGCCAGAGCGCCGGCCGGCGCCGCACCGCCCACCATGCGAAGAGCGCAAACACCGCGAGTTCGAAACTCAACACGGAGATCCACCGCAACGCCGGCAATCCGGTCAGCGCAAGGTTGAGCGCCGGGGCGAACAAAGCGACCACCAGCCCGAACCGCAGCCCGTGCAGATACACCGCCACGAAAGCCGTCCAGAACATCGGCAACAGATGCGCCCCCAGCGGCCGGCTCCCCGACCACGGCACCAGATGCACCAGGAACGGCACGAGCCAGGCCACGGCCAGCAGCACGGCCGTGTCGCGCAGCGTGGCGCGCTTGAAAAAATCCCGGGAAGAAATGGCCGCGGCACCGGTGCTCATGCGGCCGAAATTACGGCGCGACTCCCGGGCGGCAATCCGCAAACTTCGCCGACCAACGTGAATCTGATCCTGTTCACCCCCGAGGAAACCACGCGGCCGTTGCCGCGGCACGACCCGCGCGCGCGGCATCTGCTCGACGTCCTGCAACGCCGGCCCGGCGATGCCTTTGACGCCGGGCTGCGCGACGGACCGCGGGGCAAGGGCGTGGTCACCGCCATCACCGCCGATGCCCTCACGCTGACCTTCAACTGGGGCAAGCCGCCCCCGCCGGCCGATCCCATCACCCTGCTGATCGGTCTGCCCCGGCCGCAAACCGCGCGCAAAATTCTCCGCGAAGCCACCGCGCTCGGCGTGGCCGCGCTGCACTTTGTGCGGACCGACCGGAGCGACCCGGCCTATGCCGCGAGCAGTCTTTGGACGGACGGGGAATGGGAACACCAACTGGTCGCCGGCGCCGAGCAGGCCTTCTGCACCCGGTTGCCGACGGTCACCCACGGCCATGCACTCGACACGGTCATTGCAAGCCCCGGCCTGCGGCTCGCACTCGACAACTACGAAGCGCGCCAACCGCTCTCCCAACTGTGCACCGCCGGCACCGCCGCGCTCGTCCTTGCCTTCGGCGCCGAGCGCGGCTGGTCGGCCGGCGAGCGGCAACGGCTGCGGGCGCATGATTTTCAATTCGCCCATCTCGGCGCCCGCGTGCTGCGGCTGGAGACGGCCGTGGTGGCCGCGCTCGCCATCGTCAAGGCGCAGCGGGGAGCGATGTAGTGCGGCGAAAAAAGACCGCCGTGGGCTGGTGCGCGCCCTTCCCGAGCCGCTTCACCGCCGTCCAACCCGGCGGCGTGAGCGTGATCTCGCCAGGCATCTCAAACACAATCACCGGGTCGGGATGGGCGGCGAGCACCTCGCCCAAGCGCGCGAACAGCCGCGGCGCCAGATCCGCGATTTGTTCGTAAGGCGGATCAATGAAGACCAAGTCCGGCGGCGCGGTGTCGGGCCACGGTGCCTGCACCGCATCCCCGGCGGTCACGCGGAGCGCCCGGGTGTCGGCTTTCATGCTGCGGCCCACGGACTCGATGTTGCGCCGGAGGCAGCCCAAGGCCTTGTGGCTCTGCTCCACAAACAATCCGCCGGCCGCCCCGCGGCTGAAGGCCTCCAGCCCGTAGCCGCCGCTGCCCGCAAACAGATCCAGAAAGCGCGCCCCCGGCACCCGCGCGACCAAGCTCGAAAAAACTGCCTGTCGCATGCCATCGGTGGCCGGGCGCACGGCGTCCCCCTTGGGCACCACCAAGGAAATCCCGCGCGCCAAACCGCCGCTGATTCGCATCCGCGCAGCCAAAAGCCGCCGCCACGGGAAGCAAATGCGAAACCCGCCAGATTCCCGTTGCAGACTGAAAGAAAGCCCATTTGGTTAGGAGCCTAATTAGTTGCAGCCGGGCGGCTGCCGACGTTTCGCCCGGCACTGCAACGACTTCACCGTGTCTGCTTTTTCCCTGCAAACTGTGCTCCAACGCCTGCCGGCCGCATGCGCGGCGCTGCTGCCTTGCCTGGCCCTCCCGGCGAAGCCGGCGACCGAGCACAATTGGTGGCCGGTGGCCGTCACCCGCTCGGACGCAAGCGGCCGGGTGCAGGACTGGCAGGCGGCCGGGCCGCTGTTTTTCCATCGCCTCACCGCCGACGGCGGGAGCTACACCGGCTTCCGGCCGCTCTATCTGGAACGCCGGGATGCGGCGGGGCAAGCGGTCGAGTCCTCCCTGCTCTACCCGCTCTACATCCGCCGGCAGGACGCCACCACCGCAAGCTGGAGTGTCTTCAACCTGATCAACCATTCCGCCCCGGCCGACCCCGCTGCCGCGGGCAGCCGGGCCTTCGATGTCTGGCCGTTTTACTTTTCCCGCGACACCGGTTCACCCGACTCCTCCTACCGCGCCCTTTTCCCGGTCGCGGGCACGGTCAAGCGCCGCTTCGGGCAGGACGAAATGCGCTGGGTGCTCTTTCCCGTCCATCTGCGCACGGTGAAGGATGATATCACGACCACCTCCACCCTCTGGCCGGTTTTCCGGCACAGCGCGGGCGGCGGCCATCAGGGTTTCGCCGTCTGGCCGTTGTTTGGCCGGGAGGAGAAAGCGGGCTTCTACCGCCGCCAGTATTATCTCTGGCCGCTGCTCTATAAACACGAAACCGGCCTGGATGAACCGCAGCCCACGATCCGGCAGGGCTTCCTGCCCTTTTACACGCGCGAATCCTCACCGGAGAGCCACAGCGAAAACTACCTCTGGCCCTTCTTCGGCCACACCCGGCAGACCGAACCGGCGCCTTACCGCGAAATCCGCTACTTCTGGCCGCTGCTCGTGCAGGGCCGCGGCGACGACCGGGAGGTCAACCGTTGGGCACCGTTCTACAGCCGCTCCGTCCGCAAGGGAGTCGAAAAGACCTGGCTGGGCTGGCCGCTCATCAAGGAAGTGCGCTGGAGCGAGGGCGACCTCGACCGCCAGCGCCAGCAATTGCTGTTCTTCCTCTACTGGTCGGAGGAGCAACGCAGCCGACAGCACCCCGGCCTGCCCGCCGCGCACAAGACCCACGTCTGGCCGCTGCTCAGCGCCTGGGACAACGGCGCGGGCCGGCGGCAGGTCCAGTTCCCCAGCCCGCTGGAGGTTTTCTTTCCGCACAACGAACAGGTCCGGCAGCTCTACACGCCGCTGTTTGCGCTCTACCGCTTCGACCGGCGCGGGCCCGATGAAGTGCGCACGACGCTGCTGTGGAACGCCATCACCTGGCACCGCCACCCGGAGGGCCGCGCCTTCCGCATCGGTCCGCTTTTCAGCCACACCGCCAGTCCCGACGAGGGCCGGCGCATCGCGCTCGGCCACGGCCTGATCGGACTCCGGCAGTTGCCCGGCGGCAAAGGCTGGCGCATGTTCCTGTTCGATTTTCCCGCGCGCCCCAGCCAGCCTGCTGCGCCGGCCGAATGACACCATGAAACCCATCCTAGCCGTCCTTGAAGGCATCGGCGACACCGTGCTGCTGCTGGTGCGGACGCTCCGGCATGCGTCCTCGCTGCCGCGCCAATTGCCGCGTTTCATCGACCAGTGTTACCAGATCGGCTACGCCACGCTGCCCATCGTCGCGATCCTGAGCTTCTTCATCGGCGGCGTGCTCGCCCTGCAGGCCGGCTACAGCATGTCGAACTTCGGCGCCAAGGAGTTCATCGGCTCGCTGGTCGGCCTCTCGATGGCCCGCGCCCTCGGCCCCGTGATGGTGGCCGTGCTGGTCGCGGGCCGCGTGGGCTCCGCCATCACCGCCGAGCTCGCCAGCATGAAGGTTTACCAGGAGGTGGACGCGTTGGTGACGATGAACATCCCGCCCGAGCGCATCCTCGTGCTGCCACGCCTCGCCGCGGTGCTGGTGATGATGCCCGTCCTCGCCATCATCGCCAATCTGGTCGGCTGGTTCGGCGGCGCGCTCGTCGCCCATACGGTGGATTTCATCGCGCTGGAGCCCGACAAGTATTTCGAGACCCTGCGGCGCTACACCAAGTTCGATGATATCGCCGACGGCATCATCAAGGCCGAGGTGTTCGGCTTCGTCGTGGTGCTCGTCTGCTGCAGTATCGGCCTGCGCACACGGGGCGGCCCGCGCGAGATCGGCGCCTCCGTCACCAAGGCCGTGGTGACGTCGCTCATCCTCATCCTCGTGCTCGACTACTTCCTCACCAAAGCCCTGCTCTGACCCGCCATGTCTCCCTGCCACCAGACCCGCAATCCCTTCAGCGAGGCCGAATCTCCGGCCGTCGGCGTCGTGTGCGAGCAACTGTCGAAAAGCTTTGGCTCCCTCGAGGTGCTCAAGCAGATCGACCTGCGCATCGAGCCGGGCGAGATCTTCGTGCTGATGGGGCCCAGCGGCTCGGGCAAAAGCGTCCTCCTGAAACACATCGTCGGCTTGGAGCGGCCCAGCGCGGGCAAGGTCATGGTCGGCGAATTCGACGCCGCCGAGGCCGAGACCCGGGAAAAAATCCGCATGGCGCTCGTTTTCCAGGCCGGCGCGCTGTTCAATTCGCTCACCGTTTACGACAACCTCGCCCTCTACCCCCGCGAACACCGCCTCGCCAGCGAGGCCGGCATCCGCGAGAAGGTCATGCGCGCCCTGCAGATCCTGTCCTTGGAAAACGCCGCCGGGAAATACCCGTCGCAGCTCTCCGGCGGCATGCGCAAACGCGTGGCCATCGCCCGCGCACTCGTGCAGGAGCCGCAGCTCATGCTCTACGACGAGCCGACCAGCGAGCTGGACCCCGTGATGTCCGCCACCATCAGCGAAATCATCGCCACCCTGAAAGACGAATACCACGTCACCTCCATCGTCGTCTCGCACGACCGCGACCTCGCGCTCAACATCGCCGACCGCGTGGGCATCCTCATGGAAGGCCGCCTCGCCATCGTCGCCCCGCCGGCCGGGCTGCGCCAGACCACGGACGAACGCGTGGCCGATTTCCTCAACCCCAAGATCAACCTCAAGCAGCCCCGCTTCCGGGAGCTGGCCGGTTGAGCCTCCCTCCTTCCGCAAACCGACACACCGCCATGACCACCACACAGAACACCGCCCGCGTCGGGCTTTTCTTCCTCCTCGGCCTCGCCCTCATCTGGGTCAGCTACGAGACCCTCGGCGACGGCAATGCCCTCAAGAAACGGGGCTACAACCTCGTCGCCGGCTTCGACAACCTCAAGGAACTCAAGGCCGGCGATGACGTGCGCATGGCCGGCGTCCGCATCGGTATGGTCGAGTCCACCCGACTGGCCGGCCAGCGGGCCGAGGCCGTGCTGCGCATCGATCCCACCGTCAAGATCGCCGGCGACGCCAAGGCCATCATCGCCTCGGCCGGGTTGCTCGGCACCAACTACATCGCCGTTGACCTGGGCAGCACCTCGGCCGCACCGCTGGCCGCGGGCGCGGAAATCCGCACCCAGGCCTCGCCCGACCTCAATACGATCATGACCCAGTTGGGCGATCTCGGCGGCAAGCTGGAGAGCGCGCTCGGTTCCATCAGCTCCGTGATGGGCGGCAAGGAAGGCGAGCCCGGGCTTTTCCAGCGCCTCGACACGTTGATCGCGGAGAACAGCGCCAAGGTGGACGCCACCATGAGCAACCTGCAGGAGATCACCACCAAGGTGAACCGCGGCGAAGGCACCCTCGGCAAACTCATCAACGACCCGCAGCTGCACGACGACCTGCTTGCCTCTGTCGGCGAACTCAAGGTGGCCGCCGGCGATGCGCGCAATTTCATGAGCGAAGCCCAAACCCTCGTCGCCCAGGTCAAGTCCGGCCAAGGCACGCTCGGCACGCTCATCTACGACGACCAAGCCGGCAACGACATCAAGGCCGTCGCCGCCAACCTCCGCGAACTCTCGGACAAGCTGGCCAAGGGCGAGGGCACCCTGGGCAAGCTCATCACGGACGACAGCCTCATCCGGGAGGTGCAGGGCACCCTGCGCAAGGCCGACCGCGCGCTCGACGGCATGGGCGACTCCGGCCCCATCACGGCCGTGGGTGTCGTCGCGGGCGCGCTGTTCTGATCAGCCGCCAACCTGGGTGGGCCCGCCCGCACCGGCGAACCCACCCATGCTGCGGCAGCACTGCTGGAATACTGACTGGACTGTCAAAGAACGAAAGAGGCGGCGGCTTATTTGCCTTGAACAGGTTTGATTGGCTCTGATTCACCCGGATTTTTCGGAGTCCGGGATTCCGGCGGTTTCCAATCCTCCGGGGGCAGATCGTGGAGCACCCCGCTGTAATACCAGACGAGCTTGTCCACCATTGGGTGATCCTTGAAAACCTCCCTGAGAGTGCTGCGCGTGCTGGCCGCGTGGATCGGGGCCAGAGCTTTGCGGCGAAACCGCTCACTGATCTCTTTTCTCTCCGCCTCGTAGTGCGCGCTCTGCTCCCACTCCCAGCGCTCCTGTTGCACCTCCCGCTGGTGCGTCCAGCGCTCCGCCTCGATCTGCAGCCGCCGGGCGTTGGCATCGCCGCGCCGCAGGTGGCGGGCCTCGTGGATGATCTCGCGCAATTGCTGCCAGCGGGCCTGCGGGTTGGCGTCGCCCTCGGGCAGGGCCTCCAAGCATTGGAATAGCTCGGCCGCCAGCACGCGGGCAAGATGGTCGCTCAGGGGCTGACGGGTGGTTTTGCCCAGCGCCTGCCCGCGTTCGGCCAACGCCGCCGCCGATTCGCAGGCGGTGCGCTGGCGCTGCCAGATGCGGAAACCCCGCTGGCGCCACTCGCTCAGGTTTTGCGGGCTCACGGGCCGCCCGCCGAATTGTGCGGCGAGCACCTGCTGGACCTCCGGCCGGGCGTTGAGCCAGGGCAGCAGGGTGTCGGCGGGCTCGCCGTCATCGAGCCGCCGGTTGAGCTCCTCCCGCACGACGCGCTGGAGACGGGCGATCTTGCCATTGCCGGTGTTCATGGTGGGTCAGCGGAAACGGCCGCGGATATGGTTGTGATAGAAACTGCCGGGTGAGGAGGCCGTGATCAGCCCCCGGTAGATATCGGCTGGCACCCCATGGAAGGTGTAGGTGCCGCCACTGCGGAACGTGATCTGCAAGGTGCGCGAGGATGGGTCGTAAGCCACATCGGCGATGGCGGAGGAGTTCATGGGCAGACCTCCGGTTGGCTGGATGAAACCGTCCTTTCGGCGGGTGATCGTGAGTGCAGGCAGGGTTGCGAGTGCATCCCCTATTATAACAAATCGCCTTGGGCAGGATGACATAAATCGCACTTATTATTGAAATACAATAGCTTACAGAAACCTGCGATTTTTGATGCAAGGGCCGGGAATCCTGCAAGGGGTCTGCAAGGCCTCTGCAAGGGCGTTTCATGGCAATTTGGGAGATTTTGACAGATTTTCGGGAAAATGGCTGTCAAGCCCCCCAATGAAGAAAAGTGAAAAGAAGTGTAATGGAGACAATTGAGTTACCGGAGTTACCCGCAGGTTCGGCCGCATGCGACTGCTTGAGCCTTCCACGGCAGATCACCGAGCAGGCGACGCCGTCAACGGTCGGTGAAGCCGGCCATGAGGACTGCACTCAGCTCCGGTGCAAAGTGATGCTGCGGATCGGGAGCGTGGCCAATTCCTCGGGCAGCTCGGCGACCTCGGCATTATAGACGGGCACATCGCAGGCCACTTGGCTGTCGGCGAAAAACACATCCACGCGCTGATAGCCCATGCCCGACTCGGGCAGTTTCACGAGTTCATCGGTCCATTTCTTGTCCAAGGTCACACGCATGGTTGCCCAAGAATCAATGCCTGGGAATTAATTGGACCCAAGCACAGCCACTGCTGAATCACGCGCACTCCATAAAAATGCCTTTATGCCATACGCACTTAACGCCTCAAGGTGATCGCCCGAGGGCTTGGCGTCGCGATCGTTCACCATCGCATATGCAGAGAAAGCCTGATTTCCCCGCTGGAGCCGAACATCGTTAACCGCAAAGGCCACACTTGTGGCAAGGTCACGGGTAAGAACATTGACGGCCTGCATCACAGATTCCGGGCGTCTGCCGGCGGCAGCAAAAACGAAGTCGAAATGATGATCAAATCCGCTGCGCCCGGATAGCTTAACTCCACGAATGCAAGGCACCTGCTTTTCCCGTAGAAACGCTGCGACATCTTCTTGAAAAAACTGCAGCACATGTGATTGCCCCATGACCGCGAGATCGTGAATCGCGAGAATCCCTTGGATCAGGTTGTGTTTCTTTTGCGGAAAATCGCGGGAAGTTGCGGTTACCGAAAGTTGGCCGCCTGCATCCAGTCTGACCCCAAATCCATTCAGGATCTGACGAACATGGGCTTCACGCTTATCCGTGTTGATCTCAAGGCCCATATCACCGAGGTCCGCCAAGGTGTAGCCATCATCAGTCAGTCGTAAAACATCGTCCTGCCGCTCAACAAAAATCTGGATTTCATCGTTATGTGGATCGAGAAAAGGCGTCGAAATCAGCGTATAGCCCTCCGTTGACTCAAGGTGGTATCCCTCCTTCAGCCAAATCAGGTAGTCCTCGATCAAACGTTTTCCTTCAGCAGCAAGCATGGCTATATCCCTTCTTGAATTGTCGGCAGCTCCACCACGTTGCAGAAGCGTAAAAAAGCTACAAGCCATGAGACGTCATTATTCGCCGCTGGAGCGATGAACTGCGGGAGATCTTCCGGCAAGTAGGCCACTCGATCCGCAAACCCTTCACGGTAAAGATGGATATGAGTGCCGACGAGTCGCTGGTTAGGGCGATGAGGGGCGTCAACCGGGTTTCGATGCGGCCTGCCTTCGATGTCAATCCGGGCCAGAATGTAGATTTTTCGAGATCGGGTCTGAAACTTCAGTCTGGCGCGCTTTCGATTACCGCGTTCGAGGTCCAACGAAAATTGCTCTCTGTTTCCCAGCCCATGCAACGCGTATTCGGCCTCGAATGTCTGAAACTTGGGAAAATCAACCTGCGCCACTTCTTCGGAAAAGACTTTTGGCATGGACAACAACCGATCGGCTTCAAGTTGGTCGAGGGACATGGGTGAAGGCTCAGGCTCAGAATTCTTGGGTTTGGACTTAACGACAAGCTAATGACCACACGCAAACCCTACCGCACATACGTCCCCTTCGCGTCGCCGGGGTGGGCGCGGCCGAGGGCGGCGAGGGTTTCGAGGATTTCCTGCACATCGTTTTCGTTCGCGCGGGAGAACTGCTTCGCGAGGTCCTTGGCGGTGAGCGGGTGCTCGGCGGCGGTGAGCGCGGACTCCACCGCCTTGGCGCGGTCGGCGATGGTTTTGGGCCAGGGCGCTTTCGCGCCAGCTTTAGGCTTTAAGCTTTTAGCTTTAGGCTTCGACGGCGTGGGGCCGTCGTCGAGGCCGAGGCTGGCCTGTTTCGTGCCGGCGAAGAGGGGCTGCTGATACTCGGGGCGCAGCCAGCGGATGTGGCCCCGGGCTTCCTCGGCGGCGCGCTGGGCGTTGAGGGCGACCACGCGTTCCAAAATCTCGGCATCGGTCAGCGGCCAGGGCCAGCCGTAGGCGGCGGCGACAGCGGCATCGAGGTCGTCGTGAAGCTGCCGGAGGGTGGAGACGAGCGCGGCCTCGTGGATGGCCTTGTCCTTGGCGGTGAGCGCTTCACCCGCGCGGACCTTTTCGAGGACATTGTAGATATCGGTCAGGCCGAGTTTGTGCTGGGCCTGCGCGCGCTTGCGGTGGGCGTCGAGTTCTTCGGCCAGCTGCCGAATCTTGTCCTTCTGCTTCTCGGTGCAGTCTGGGAACGGGAAGGGATCGAAGCAGACCTCGTTTTGGTATCGGGGATCGTTTCCGACGCCCAAGTTCCCGCCGGCCTCCAATGCCCACGTTAAGTGTATATTGCTTGAAAGAACCCCGAGAATGAAGGTGTCAGGGGACGCGATCGCTATCACACCCCCATCGATCAGATTTGCCGGCCAATCGAGTGCAACGAAGACACGATGCTCTGCGACTTCGCTCGTGACGAAGTAACGAGGGCTCGCGCGCATCGCAGCCCTCAGCTCCATCCTCGGTCTTCCAAATAGCCACCACTTTTCACGGAATCCTTTGTCGCGATTGGCATCTCGCCCGGGTTTGACGTGCGTTAGGAGATGTTCGTGGAGCCGCGGAAACTGTAATCGAGCCTGGTCCGCTGTCAGCGCGGTCAAATCGATCACATGTCGCAATGGGCGAATCTCGGTTAGATCCTTACCTGCCCAATAGCGTGGAAGTCGTGCCGAGTTGTCAGGACTTTCAGCCACAAAGGTATCGCGAAGATCCTTAGTGATTTGGAAACCGTCTCCGACAAGCTTCACCCCTTGGAAACAGACCCCTGAATTTGCGAGTAGAGGCTTGGCTTTTCGCAGATCCAAACCCGTTGTGAATCGTGACGTGATCTTACCAGTGAACTCCCTAAACGAGATCTCGCTGGAACCGTCAGCAAGTGGAGCTTCCTTTAGCACCTCAAGGCAGTGGCCGGAGTAATCGCCTTTTCGGCAAGCGCTCATTGCGATGCGAACGTCTGCACCGTCTGCATTGTCGACCCATGGGTGGTCAGGAATCGCAAACGAAAGAGAAAGTCCACCGGCCAAATGGTTTGCTACGACCTTATTGCTCTGAATTTGAGTGATAGTGTTGGTGGTGATTAGGCCAAATCGAGCAGCAGATTGAGCGCCAACAAGGCGTGCTGCATGATCCCACCAGAACATAACAAAATCGGCTGAACCTGGCACAGTCTTGCACACCTTTCTTAGTGTTGCGACGTAGCCGTCGCCTAAATCGCGTCGCATGCGTTTGTTGCCAATGAAAGGCGGATTGCCCACGATGAAATCAGCACGTGGCCACTTTGCCGGGGCCGGATTGGTGTAACGACGAAGTGGAACGGTGGCTTTCTCGTCTGGAATATTGCGGCCGCTGACTGGCTCCTTCTTCTCGGTTTTTTGATCCCAAACAAAAATTACCCCTGAGTGTGAGTCCACAAACCGACGCCAATCGTCGGGTAGTCCAGGAATCTTTGGATCAGCCTCAGCCATTTTTGACGTAACGAATTCCTCAACGTCATACGCGAGCACGGCATCGCGGCACTCGATGTTCTTGAAGGCGCGGAGGACGGGCTCGGGCCACTCGGTGGCGCCGCGGTTGCGGTGGTGCCATTGCAGGTAACCGATCCACAGCACGAGTTCGGCGATGGTGGCGGCGCGGGGGTTGATCTCAATCCCGAGGAACTGGTGCGGGTCCACGGTCTCGCCGCCGAGGTCGAGCCGCATGTTTTCGCCGAAGGACTCAATGAGCTGCAGCACCTCGCCCTCCAGCCGCTTGAGGTGCTCCAGCGCGACGTAGAGGAAGTTGCCCGAGCCGCAGGCGGGGTCGAGCACGCGCACGGCGCAGAGCCGGTGATGGAAGGCGCGCGCTTCCTTGATCGCGGCCTTGAGGTCGCCGCGGCTGGCGAGGGTGACGGCGGCGGCCTTCACCGCGCCCCACTCCTCGCGCAGCGGCTCGACCAGCGTGGGCAGCACGAGGCGCTCGACGTAGGCGCGCGGAGTGTAGTGCGCGCCGAGCTTGTGCCGCTCGGCGGGATTGAGCGCGCGCTCCAGCAGGGTGCCAAAGATGGCGGGCTCGACGTGCCGCCACTGTTTTTTGGCGGCGGCGATGAGGAGGCCGAGCTGCGTGCCGTTGAGCGGCAGGGCGCGGGACTCTGCAAAGAGCCCGCCGTTGAAGTGCAGGATTTTTTGCCGGAGGATGACGGAGAACTTGCCGGTGTTCATCTCGGCAAAGAGCTGCTCCAGCATGGGCACGGCCGCGCCGGGGTCGCCCTTCACCGACTCAAGCAGGCCGGAGAAACTGTCCTTCGGCAGCAGCTCCACATCCTCGGCAAACATACAGAACAGGCAGCGGGAAAGAAACGCCGCGACGGTGGCGGGGTCGTGCGACTGCTCGAAGGACTTGGCCAGCTCGGCCAGGTGGCCGGCGACCTCGCGGGTGACGGCGGCTGAAACCTTGGCCGGGTCGAGCGCATGGGGGTCGAGCCAGAGGGTGCGGAGTTTTGCCCGAACCTCGGGCCGGGCGAGTTCCGCGAGCCGGATGCGGTGGGCGCGGGCATCGGGGAACGGCAGGTAGGCCTTTCCCTTCTGGGTGAAATCCGCGTAGAGCTCGATCACGTGGCCAACATCCACGACGAGCAGGAAGGGCGGCGCATCCTCATCGGCCGGGAGGCTGCGGGCATAGCGCTCGGCCTGGCCCTGGGCCTCCAGCATGGCGCGGTCCCATGCCTCGCTGCCACGGACGAGTTTGGACTTTTTGGCCGGGGCGGAGTCGGTGGCGAGCGCGAGCGCAAGCTCGGCGGTTTCCTCGGTGCGGTTGGCGTATTGCTTGCACTCGCAGACGAAGCTGCCCCGGCGGTAGAGATCAATGAAGCCGGTGGTGGTCTTGCCTCCGCGATGGTGGAAGGTCACGGCACGCTCGAACACGTAGGCGTTTTGCGCGGTGTCGGGCCCGGCGGGATCGGGGCGAGGCACTTCGAGCAGGTCGCACAGCTCGGAGAGGAAGAGGACGTAGTTGGCGCGTTCCGAGGCTTCGGCCTTTGACCAGCGGGCGATGAAGGAGGCTGCGGGATCAGGCGGCGCCATGGGGATGAGAAAGCAGAGCCGTGCCGAGGCAGGGGGGCAAGCCCTGCGACAGGCTCAGGGCGGGCCCTTCGGCAGGACTGGAGCAAGGCCGGCGGCCTCATTTACCGCCGGCCAGCCTGCTGGCGGGCGCGCCATGCAGAGGGGCTGGCCGCGGTCCGCTCGGAGAGCGGACCCTACCGGCGCTACCGCGCCTCAGCACAACGGCGCAGTTTTGCCCTAGCTGACGAGATTGGCCCGGATATAATCGAAGCTCTGGCGGAGCGAATCGAACGGGTCGCCCGGGCAGGTGTCCTGCTCGACGATAAACCATTCGCAGCCGCCGGCCTCGGCCTCGGCGATGATGCGGGCGAACGGCAGCGTGCCGGTGCCGACTTCGCACCACGTGTGCTTGTTCTCCGCGGTGAAGCCGTAGTCCTTCAGGTGCATGCAGGTCTGCCGGCCGCGCAGCCGGCGCACCCACTCCACCACGTCGCCGCCGCCGTAGTGGATCCAGAAGGTGTCGATCTCCGCGCTGAGGTTTTCCGGCGCGGTCTGCGCATAGATATATTCCAGCACCGGCGCGCCGCGGAATTTCACGAACTCGATGGCGTGGTTGTGGTAGCCCAACTGCAGGCCGGCGGCGCGAAACTTCGCCCCGGCCGCATCCAGCTTGCGCACGAGCGTCTCCACGTGCGCGGCATTGGTGAAGTCGATCCCAGCCGGATAGGGATAGGCCGTGAACCGGCAGCCCAACCGCTGGAGCCGCGCGATGGCCGCCTCCGGCTCATCCAGGATCTGCTGCGAGGGCTCGTGCGTCGCACAGATGGTGAGGCCTTCGCCGCGCAGGATCGCGACGACTTCCGCATCGGGAATCGGGCCGATGCCGCTCACCTGCACGGCCGGGTAGCCGATGGCGCGCAGTTTGGCCGCCGTCTGTTTCAGACCGGCGGCATCGCGGCAATGGTCCCGGACCGTGTAGAGCTGGGCGGCAACTTGGGAAATTTTCATGGGTGATGGCTTGGCGTGTAGGGCGGGGTCTCCGAACCCCGCCTCGATTATTGCTCGTCTGCGAAGGCGGGGGTTCGGAGACCCGCCTTACAACCGCGCTCCTAACTTCAGAGCTTGGGGCCGCCCTGAGCGAGGTTGCGCGCGCGCAGGCGGAGACCGTTGAGCCGGATGAAACCGGTGGCGTCAGTTTGGTTATACCAGGACTTCACGCCTTCCATGGACGCGATGTTCATGTCGTAGAGCGAATACTTCGACTTCCGGCCGCAGGTGATGATGTTGCCCTTGTAGAGCTTGAGGCGGACGGTGCCGGTGACGTGCTTCTGCGACTCGTCCACGAGGGCCTGCAGGGCCTCGCGCTCGGGGGCGAACCAGAAGCCGTAATAGACCAGCTCGGCGTATTTCGGGATGAGCGAGTCGCGCAAGTGCATGACCTCGCGGTCCATCGTGAGCGACTCCACCTGGCGGTGGGCCTGCATGAGGATGGTGCCGCCCGGGGTCTCATAAACACCGCGGGACTTCATGCCGACGAAACGGTTCTCGACGAGATCCACGCGGCCGATGCCGTGCTTGCCGCCGAGCTTGTTGAGGACCTTGAGCACACCGGCGGGTGAGAGCTTCTTGCCGTTCACGGCGACGCAGTTGCCCTGCACGAAGTCGAGCTCGACGTATTCCGCCTTGTTGGGCGCGTCCTCGGGCGAGACGGAGAGCTTGAACATCGCCTTGTTGGCCTTCGTGGTCGGGTCGAACCACGGGTCCTCGAGGATGCCCGCCTCGTAGGAGATGTGGAGGAGGTTGCGGTCCATCGAATACGGTTTTTTGAGCGAGGCCTCGACCGGGATTTTGTGCTCCTGGCAGTAGGCGATCATCTCGGCGCGCCCGGGGAACTCCTCGCGGAACTTCTCGATCTTCCACGGCGCGAGGATGGTGAGGCGCGGGTTGAGCGCCATGTAGGTCAGTTCGAAACGGCACTGGTCGTTGCCCTTGCCGGTCGCGCCGTGCGCGACGGTGTCGGCCTTTTCCTTCTTGGCGATATCGACCTGGGCCTTGGCGATGAGCGGGCGGGCAATCGAGGTGCCGAGGTAATACTGGCCCTCGTAGATCGCATTGGCGCGGATCATCGGGTAGATGAAGTCGCGGGCGAATTCCTCGACCAGGTCGAGGGTGTAGTGCTTCGAGGCCCCGGTCTTGCGGGCCTTGGCGGGCAGCCCCTTCAGCTCCTCCTCCTGGCCGATGTCGGCCGCGAAGGTGACGATCTCCGCGTCGTAGGTTTCGCGGAGCCATTTGACGATGACGGAGGTGTCGAGACCACCGGAGTAAGCGAGGACGATTTTCATGGGAAATAGAGGGGAAATTAGAACCGCGAATGAACGCCAATTAACGCGAATGATCGGTAAGCACTATCCGCTCCCACTCAAGCTTTGCCCGCTTGAAGTTGAGGATGACGCCGACCTTCAAGCCGGTGACACGCAGGTAATTCATCATCTGCCCGCGCTCGTGATCGGTGATCCGGTCAATGACTTTAGTGTCCACGATGACCGTCTTGAAGACGATCAGATCGGGCACGTATTCGCCGACCTGAATGCCGCGATAAAGCACGGGGAACCGTCTCTGCTGCTCATAGGGTGTTTGCTGAAATCCGAACTCAGCCACCAAGGCGTTTTCATACGGCTTCTCATGCAAGCCATGCCCAATCCCTTTCAACACCGCAAATGCCGCCCCGACGATGTGATAAACCTCGTCTTTCAGGATCAGATCATTCGCGTCCATTAGCGTCCATTTGCGGTAAAAATCAGGCACCGGCCTGACGGGCCAGGACGGCCATGATGGCTTTTTGCATGTGAAGGCGGTTTTCCGCCTCGTCGAAGATCACGGAGCGCGGATTGTCGAGCACGACCTGCTCGACCTCCTCGCCGGCGTGCGCGGGCAGGCAGTGCATGAAGAGGGCGTCGGGCTTTGCGGCCGCGAAGAGTCCGGCCGTGACGGCGTAGGGGCTCATCTGCGCGATACGGGCCTGCGATTCGTCCTCCTGCCCCATGCTGGCCCAGACGTCGGTGTAAACGATGTCGGCGCCTTTGACGGCCTCATACGGGTCGGTGGTAAACTGAAAATCCTCGGCGAGGCCTTCTGCCTTGAGCTGCGCGCGAATCTCCGCGCCGGGCGCGAATTCCTTCGGCCCGGACAAGGCGACCTCCATGCCAAACAATTTCGCGCCGAGGATCCAGGAGTTGGCCATGTTGAAGCTGCAATCGCCGAGGTAGGCGATCTTGCGGCCCTTGAGGGACGCCAGCAGGTCCCCGCCGGGCGGTGCCCAGCGCTCCGCGGCGGTGAAGGCGTCGGTGTAGATCTGGCAGGGGTGCAGAAAATCCGTCAGCGCGTTGATGACCGGGATGGTGCCGTGCGCCGCAAGCTCGGTGATATCGCTGTGGTCGTAGGTGCGGACAATCAGCCCGTGCACGAAACGCGACAGCACGCGGGCCGTGTCGGCGATGGTCTCGCCGCGCCCGAGCTGGATGTCGTTCTTGTTCAGGAAAAGCGGACTGCCGCCGAGTTCGCGGATGCCGACCTCGAAGGAAACCCGGGTGCGCGTGCTGGACTTCGAAAAGATCATCGCCCACGTCTGCCCCGCAAGCGGTGACGAAACGCTCCGTCCGCGCCCCTGCTTCAACGTGCGCGCCAGGTTGAAAATCTCAGGCAGGGCGGACGCCGCGAAGTCGGTTTCTTTGAGGAAATGCTGCATCGAAAGGGGATGTTCTAAAACCTTACCCGGGCTCCCCACGAGGGAAAAGTGAGGCGGAATGTTACGCTTTCGCAACCAGCGCGTCCCGGATGATCGCGACCGACCGCGCCAGTTCGTCCGCCGTGGCGGTGAGCGGGGGCAGCAGGCGCACGACATTGCCGCCGGCGGAAGGCACGAGCAGGCCGCGCTCGCGGAGCGCGGCGAGAAAAGGCGCGGGATCGGCGGCCATTTGCAGACCGACCAGGTAGCCGAGCCCACGCACCCCCAGCACCTGCGCCGGAAAATCGGCCGCGAGCCGCCGGAGGGAATCGATCCAGACGGGGCTTTGCGCCTGCACCCTGGCCAGCAGTTTTTCCCGCTCGAGCACATCCAGCACCGCCAGCCCGGCCGCGCAGGCCAGCGGGGTGCCGCCGAAGGTCGTGCCGTGCATCCCGGGCTGGAAAAGCTCCGCACAGCGCTCGCCGACCCACATCGCCCCGATGGGGAAGCCGCCGCCGAGGCCCTTGGCCATGCCGATTGCATCGGCCCGGACGCCCGCATGCTCGAAGGCAAAAAACCGGCCGGTGCGGCCGATGCCGCACTGCACCTCGTCGAGCATGAGCAGCAGGTTGTGCCGGTCGCAAAGCTGCCGCAGGCCGAGCAAAAATTCCGGCGTGCAGGGATGGATGCCGCCCTCGCCCTGGATAGTCTCGACGAAAATCGCCGCCGTTTGGTCGTCCACCAGATCCGCGAAACTTTGCAGGTTGTTGAGCTCGCCGAAGGCAAAGCCGGGGACCAGCGGACGGAAGCCCTTCTGGATCTTCTCCTGTGGCGTGGCGCTCATGCCGCCGAAGGTGCGGCCGTGGAAAGCCTGCTGCGCGCAGATCACCTTGTAGCACTTGCCCTCCTCGCCCGCCTTTTTCAGGCCGTGCAGCCGGGCAAGCTTGAGCAGGGCCTCGTTGGCCTCGGCACCGCTGTTGCAGAAAAACACCCGGCCGGGGCCGGCGTAGCCGACCAGCCGGCGCGCGAGTTCGCCCTGATTGGGATGACGGAACAGGTTGCTCGTGTGGATGAGCTCGCCGGCCTGACGCTGGATCGCCGCCACCCAATGCGGATGACAATGGCCCAGGGCGCTCACCGCGATGCCGGAGGTAAAATCGAGGTAGGCGTTGCCGGCGTCGTCCCACACCTGCGCGCCGCGGCCCCGCACCAGGGTCAGCGGGGCGCGGGCGTAGTTTTTCAGCACATGGGCATCGTAGTGTTCAGCCGTGCTGGTGCGGGTGATGGCGGGCGGAGTCATGGAATTTTCGATTTTGGATTACCGATTTTCGATTTCCCGCAACCCAATCCAAAATCGAGAATCGAAAATCGAAAACAATCTCAGCCGTGCACGATCTCCGTGCCGATGCCCTTGTCGGTGAAAATTTCCAGCAGCAGGCTGTGCGGCAGCCGGCCGTCGATGAAGTGCACGCGTTGCACGCCTTCCTCCAGCGCGCGGATGGCGCTCTGGACCTTGGGCCGCATGCCCTTGTCGATGACGCCCTTTTTCTTGAGGTCATCCACCTGGCTGATCTTCAGCGTGGAGATGAGGGAGGCCGGGTCCGCGGGATTGCTCAGCAACCCGGGCACATCACTCATGTAAACGAGCCGGCGGGCGCGCAGCGCGCTGGCCACGCGGCCGGCAACGAGATCGGCGTTCACGTTGTAGGGCTTGCCGTCGTAACCCTCGGCGACCGGGGAAATGACCGGGATGAAACCTTCGCCGATCTCCTTCTTGATGAGCTTCACCTTTACCTCGGTCACCTCGCCCACATAGCCGAGATCCACGGTTTTGCCGCTGTCATCGGTCGTGAGTTTTTGGCAGACCAGCACGGCGTCGCCCGCAAGTCCCTTGGGTTTGCCTCCGGCCGCGGTGATCGCGGCGCACACTTCCTTGTTCACGACCTCATCGAGGGTTTTCTTCACGAGGGTGATCGTCGCCTCGTCGGTGACCCGGAGGCCGTTGATGAAATTGGCCTTCAGGCCGGAGCCTTCCATCGCCCGCGTGATGGCCTTGCCGCCGCCATGCACCACCACGACATTGATGCCCACGGCGGCGAAAAACGCGATGTCATGGGCCACGCGCGTGCGGGCCGCGGGGTCGGGATCATCCATGAAGCTCCCGCCGTATTTAACGACGAAGGTGGAGCCGCGAAAATCCTGGATATAGGGAAGGGCCTCCAGCAGCACCTTCGCCTTGGCGGTAATCTCGGCGACGTTCATCCGTGGTCAAAGCCCGCGGCCGGTGGCCGCGCGGTGGTGGGAAAGGCGATGATGGGCGCTCACAGTAAAATTTGAGGCTGCAACGCATAGCGCACTCCGCGGCCAAATTTCCATCAAAATATTGCCCCCGGCCGGTGCCGCGGCGCGGGCCGGACAAATTCAGCTTCACACCGCGGCCGGCTCCGCCCAGTTGTGAAACCGTGCCGAGCACCCAACAGACCTTCAAAAACCGCGAGGAGCACCGCCGGTGGCTCGCGGCCCAAGCCGCCCTGCCCGCGGGTTTTCGCGTGGGCACCGCCCGTTTTGATTTCATCCCGCGCGAGGCCCCGAAGCCGGCCAAGATGAACCTGACGTTGATTGCGCTCGACCGGCCCACGCCGGATTTCGCGGCCGTCTTTACCCGCAACGCTTTTCCCGGCGCGCCCGTGATCGTCGGCCGGAAGCGGCTGGGCGGGCCCGGGCTCGGCGCCATCATCATCAACAACAAAATCTCCAATGTCTGCGCGCCCGGCGGCGAGGCCGCAGCGGAGCAAATCTGCGCCGCGACCGCCCGCCTGCTGCAGATGCAGCCCTCCGAGGTCCTCCCCTCCTCGACCGGCGTGATCGGCTGGGGCCTGCCCGTCGAGGCCATGCTGGCGGCGCTGCCCGCCGCAGCTTCAAGCCTGACGGGCGGTTCCATCCTGCCGGCCGCGGAAGGCATCGTCACCACCGACCTGTATCCCAAGGTGCGCAGCGCCACGGTCGGCACCGGCCGCATCGTGGGCATCGCCAAGGGCGCAGGCATGATCGAACCCAATCTGGCGACGATGCTGGTCTATATCCTGACCGATATCGCCGTGCCGCGGGACACACTGCGGGCGATGTTGCAGCGCGTGGTCGAGCCCAGCTTCAACAGCATCAGCGTGGACAGCGACACGAGCACCTCCGACACCGTGGCGCTGGTTTCCTCCGGCCGGGTGCCAGGCGTGGCACCGGCGGACTTTGAGCAGGCCCTCGCCCGGGTCTGCAACGAGCTGGCCGAGGATGTGGTGCGCAACGGCGAAGGCATCCGCCATGTGATCAAGGTCACGGTGACCCACGCGCCGGATGCACCGGCCGCGCGTGCGCTGGGCAAGGCCGTGGTCAACGCCCCGTTGTTCAAATGCGCCATTGCCGGCAACGACCCCAACGTCGGCCGGCTGGTGCAGGCGATCGGCAAGCATGCGGGTGCCCTGCCGACCGGCGCGCCCGACCTCAGCCGGCTGCGGGTGCAGCTGGGCGGCATCGAGATTTTTGCGCACGGGGTCTTTCAGCTCGATCCCCGGAAGGAAACCGCGCTCGTCGAGCACCTGAAGTCGGCGGAGCTTTACCAAAGCATCATCCCGGCCGACGGGATTTACACGGCCGCGGTGGATTATCCGCCGCACGAACGCTGCGTGGAAATCGGCATCGATCTCGGAACCGGAAACTCCTCGGCCACGGTCATCGGCGGCGATCTCACCCACGAGTATGTGAGTGAGAACGCCGACTACCGGAGCTGAAGCGGCCTACAGCAACCCGGCCGTCTCCGGAAACCCGCACCACAGGTTCATGATCTGCACGGCCTGGCCGCTGGCACCCTTCATCAGGTTGTCCTCGGCGACAGTGATCACAAAGTTTCCGGTGCGCGCGTCCAGCACCGCGGACATGTCCACGCGGTTGGTGCCGGCCACGTGCGCGGTCTCCGGCGTCTCGCCGGCCGCCAGCAACTGCACAAACGGTGAGGCACCGTAAGCCTTGCGCCACGCCGCGTAGAGCGAGGCGATGGTCGCCCCGGCCGCCGCCGGCACGGTGATGGTGGTGGCAATCCCCCGCCGCATCGGGGCGAGGTGCGGATTGAACTGAATGACGGTCGGCGCGCCGGTGAGCAACGCGAGCTGCTCCTCGATCTCCGCCAGGTGCCGGTGCTTCGTCAGCCCGTAGGCTTTGAGGTTCTCGGCCCGCTCCACAAACAGGTAGGTCTCCTCGGCTTTTTTGCCGGCACCGCTGACCCCGCTATAGGCATTCGCCACGATGTGGGCGCGCGAAATCACCCCGGCCTGCAGCAGCGGCACCAGCGGCACGAGGATGCTCGTCGGGTAACAGCCCGGAGCCGCGACCAGCTTTGCCTCGGTTTTCCAACCCGGGGGCGTAAGCTCCGGCAGCACAAAGCGGGCGGCGCCCAGCAGCTCGGGCGCATGATGTTCCCCGTAGTAATTTTGGTAGGTTGCCAGGTTGGTGATGCGAAAGTCGGCGCTCAGATCGATGACCCGCTTGCCCGCGGCCACGAGGGCTTTGGCATAGACCGCCGCAGCCCCGTGCGGCAGGGCGAGGAAGAAAAGCTCAATGTCGCCCGCCGCGAGCGCCGCGGGATCCGAGTCCACGAAGGTCAGTCCCCGGTCCGCCCCGCGCAGGGCGGGTATGACCGCGGCCAGCGGCTTGCCCGCATGGGTGCGCGAGGTCACCGCCGCGAGGGTCACCCGGGGATGGGCGAGGAGGAGCTTGACGAGAACTTCGCCGGAGTAACCGGACGCACCAACAATGCCGACTTTCATGGAAGGAGAGAATTCAAGGTTTGGCAGACAGGGTCAGTATAAAAAACAGACATGAAAAAAGCGGGCCGGATATCCGGCCCGCTTGGGGAATTGCACGAGGCGACTCGCTTTAGCGCTTCGAGAACTGGAAGCGTTTGCGGGCGCCGGGCTGGCCGGGCTTTTTGCGCTCTTTTTCGCGCGGATCGCGGGTGATGTGCCCGGCCTGCTTGAGGGCGGGACGCAGCTCGGGATTCAGCTTCTGCAGCGCGCGGGCGATGCCATGGGCCACCGCCCCGGCCTGGCCGGCGATGCCGCCACCGGCGACATTGACGGTGACGTCGATCTTCTCGCGGAGATCAACGGTGAGGAGCGGCGCGTAGGCCTGCTTGGAAAAGTTCTCGTGGGAGAAATAGGCGTCAAAGGCGCGGCCGTTGACGGTCAGCTTGCCGCTGCCCTCGGTGAGGCGGACGCGGGCGGTGGAGGTCTTGCGGCGGCCGGTGCCGGTGAAAACATTGGTGGCGGTGCTCATGGTCTAATTCGGATCAGACGGAAATTTTGACGGGATTCTGGGCCTCGTGCGGGTGCGACGGGCCGGCGAAAACGCGCAGCTTGGTGAGCATCTTGGCCGCGAGCCGGTTCTTGGGCAGCATGCCCTTGACCGCGTGCTCGATGATGAACTCGGGGTGCTTTTCCCGCATCAAGGAGAGCTTGCGGTAGCTCTCGCCGCCGACGAAGCCGGAGAAGAACATGTATTCGTTGGTCTCCTCCTTCTTGCCGGTCAGGACGACCTTCTCGGCATTGATGATGACAACGAAATCGCCGGTATCGACGTGCGGCGTGTAGGTGGCTTGGTGACGGCCGCGGATGATGTTGGCGGCTTTCACAGCGAGACGACCGAGCACCTGCCCTTCGGCATCAATAAGATGCCACTTGGGTTGCACCGTCTCCTTTTTGGCGAGGAAGGTTTTCATGGGAAAAGAGGCCAATAGCTAGGGTCTGGAAAGAGACTGTCAAACGTTTTGATGGCAAAAAACCCGCCCCGAAGCCGGGGCGGGTCAATTCGCTGGATGGCGGGAACTTGGATCAGAAACCAATCGTGATTCCGGCCGTGCCGTAGAAGTGGCTCTTTTTGCCGAAGCCGTCGCCGCCGGTGATGTCGTTGCCGGTGTAGTTGACGCCCACGGTGAACGTGGCGCTCTCCGACAGCGTGAACGGCACGCTCAGGCCGAAGCTGTAGTAGGTGTAGCCGCCGCCACCGTTCGGGTCCACACGGCCGAGGGCGGCGCTGAAGTCCAGCGAAGCGCCGGCGGGCTCAAGGGCCACGCTGTAGCCGAGCTGACCCTGATAGGTGAAGACCTTGAGCGTGGCGTCATAATACAGATAAACGCCCGGCGAGAAGCCGCCCACCTCGCCCGTGAGACCGATGTAAGGCTCCCAGGTGGTGCGGTCCGCCCCGGTGCTCGTATCCAGCTCGGGATAGTAATAGAGCGTGAGGCCGGTATCGATGCTCCAGGCATCGTTCAGCGCGATGCCGTAGCTGGCATAGAGATCGATTTCGTTGTCGATGTTGCTGGTGACCGGCTGGGCGGTCCAGAGGCCGATGGCAAAGTCGCCAAAGGCCACCTCGACCGAGGGCTGAAACGTGCCCTCGGCGAGCTGCACGCCGCGGAACACGTATTTTGAAGCGTAAGGGAAATCAACCGACACGCTGTAGGATGACTGCGGGGCTTCCTCGGCGCGGAGGCTGAGACTTGCGGCCAAGGCTGCGATGATAAGGACTGTCTTCTTCATGGTATGGTAGTTTTCTAGGTTTGCTATGGATGCCTGACGTTCAGCAAGGGAGAGCTTGTCAAAGACTGGCTTTGCCAGACCCTGCCTTGACGGACTGAATGACCGGACAAACGCCTCGTTGTTCAGCAATCCCCGGGCCAGTTCATGAAATTTTTGATGTCATACCGTTTCGCCCTTTTTTGGGCCGCTTGTTTCGGGCTCACGGGAGTCCTGCTGGGAGCCATGGGAGCCCACGGCCCGCTGCGCCTGAAGCTCGACCAAGCCGGGACGCACCAAAACTGGGAAACCGCCGTCCATTATCAGCTTACCCATGCCCTGGCCCTGCTCTTTGTCGCGATCTGGCTCAAGCACAGCTCCGGCGAGAGCCTGCGGCGCGTGCTTTGGGCCGGGCGCTGCTGGATGATCGGAACGCTGTTTTTCTCCGGCTCGATTTATTGGCTTTCCTTGGGCGGGCCACGCCTGGTCGGACCCATCACCCCTTTGGGCGGGGTCGCGCTGTTAATCGGTTGGGCCTTGCTGCTGCTCGAAGCGGCCTGGCAGAGGAAACCCGCTGCGTAGGCCTGCATGAATCTGCCGGACCATCTGCACCAAGTCCTGGAAGCCGTCCGTCGCATCGGCCGGCCGCGGCTCGTCGGCGGCGGAGTGCGCGACTGGTTGCTGGGCCTTCCTTGCCAAGATTTCGACATCGAGGTCGCGGGGGTGGACTTCGAAACCCTGCACCGTGCGCTCGCGCCCTACGGCGCGACCGACGTGGTGGGCCGCAGTTTCGGCGTGATCAAGCTGCGACACGGCCAGCATGAATACGATTTCAGCCTGCCCCGGCGGGAGTCAAAAACCGGCGCCGGGCACCGCGGCTTCGCGATCGCGCCCGATCCGGCGCTCACGGACGCCGACGCCGCCTCGCGCCGCGATTTCACGATCAACGCCATCGCCTACGACCCCTTCAGCGACGCCATCATTGATCCGCACGGCGGGCGGGCGGATTTGCAGGCAGGCATCCTGCGGCACACCAGCGATGCGTTCACGGAAGATCCGCTGCGGGTGCTGCGGGCCATGCAATTTGCCGCGCGCTTTGACTTCGCGCTCGCCCCGGAAACCGCCGCGCTGTGCCGCGGCATCGCGGACAGTTACAGCGAACTGCCCGTAGAGCGGGTTTGGGCCGAATGGGAAAAATGGGCGGCAAAAGCCATCAAGCCCTCCCGCGGTCTCACCGTGCTTGAGGAGACCGGCTGGCTGCGTCACTTCCCGGAGATCGCCGCGCTGCGCGGCTGCCAACAGGACCCCGAATGGCACCCCGAAGGCGACGTCTTCACCCACACGCAGTGCTGCCTGGATGCCTTGGTTGCCCTCCCGACATGGAGCGAAACGGCCATGGAGGGCCGGAAGCGGCTGATGTTGGCGGTGCTGGCACACGACTTCGGCAAACCTGCCACCACCCAATACGCCGAACGCCGTGGAGTGATGCGCCGGATCAGCCCGGGCCATGAGGCCGCCGGCGGCCCGATCGCGGCGACCTTCCTGCGACGGATTGGCGCGCCGCTGGAATTCGACGCGCCCGTGGCCGCGCTCGTGGTCAACCATCTCGCCCATCACCACGGCCAGACGGCTTTCACGGACACCAGCGTGCGCCGGCTGGCCCGACGGCTCACGCCCGCCACGATTGACGAACTGACCGCCGTGATGCGCGCCGACAGCAACGGCCGACCGCCACTGACATCGCCCGAAACCCATGCGCGGATTGACGAACTTGCGGCCCGGGCGCGCATCCTCGCGCTCGAAAGCACCGCCCCCAAACCATTGCTGTTGGGCCGGCACCTGCTCGCACTCGGCCACCAAGCGGGGCCCGGATTCAAGGCCGTGCTACAGGCCGCTTTCGAGGCCCAGCTCGACGGGGCCTTTGCCGACGAGGCCGGCGGCGTGGCCTGGCTGCAAAATTATTTGCGGGAAAATCCCGCGGCGTTAACCTGAACAAACCTCCCCGCATCATGCCTTCCACCCAACTCGATCAACTCAAGCAATTCACCAAGGTCGTGGCCGACACCGGCGACTTCGCCAGCATGAAAGCCTATGCGCCGCAAGACGCCACGACCAACCCCAGCCTCATCCTGAAAGCGGCCGCCATGCCCGAATATACGTGGCTGGTGGACCAAGCGCTCAAGGATGCCGGCCGCGGCGCCACGGTCGGCGCCACGATTGACCGGCTGCTCGTGCTGTTCGGACTGGAGATCCTGAAAATCGTGCCCGGCCGCGTGTCCACCGAGGTCGATGCCCGCCTCTCCTTCGACCGCGACGGGACTCTGGCCAAGGCCCGCGAGATCATCGCGCTCTATGAAAAATCCGGCGTTTCGCGCGACCGCATCCTGATCAAGATCGCCTCAACCTGGGAAGGCATCAAGGCGGCCGAAGTGCTCGAGCGGGAGGGCATCCACTGCAATCTTACGCTGCTGTTTTCCTTCGCCCAAGCCGTCGCCTGCGCCGAGGGCCGGATCCAGCTCATCTCGCCTTTCGTGGGCCGCATCCTGGACTGGCACAAGAAAACGACCGGCAAAGACTTCACCGGCGCCGATGATCCCGGCGTAAAATCGGTCACCCAGATTTACACCTACTACAAAAAGTTCGGCCATGCCACCGAGGTCATGGGCGCAAGCTTCCGCAACAAGGGCGAGATCCTCGAACTCGCCGGCTGTGACCTGCTCACGATAGCCCCTGCCCTGCTCGGCGAACTCCAGGCTTCCAGCGAGCCAATCGTGCGGAAACTCGATCCCGCGAAAGCTGCCGCCACCGACCTGAAGAAAGTCTCCTTTGACGAAAAGTCCTTTCGCTTCGCGCTCAACGAGGACGCCATGGCCACGGAAAAAACCGCGGAAGGCATCCGCCTTTTCTCCGCCGACATCGTGAAGCTGGAGCAGCTTATCGCGCAGCGACGGGGCTGAGCGGCGGCTCGCCTTGCACGGTGAGCTCCGCCACGCCCGGGATCAAAATCCCATCGGTGAGAATTTTCGCCCGCAGGCCGCCTTTTCCGCGCAACCACGCCTCGGCGCCCCGCGCCACCGCCTGCTCCATCCAGTAGCACGGCTTGGCTTCGCCGGAGCCTTCAAACCCGATTCCCCCGATTTGAAACCGCCGGCCGATGAGCGCATCAAGGTCGGCGCCTTCCAGGAGCACATTGCGCCGAAAGGCGCCGGGGGCGAGGTCCGACACGGCCAGTTCGCGTTTGATGGCCTCGTAAACTTCCCACGCGAAGAACGTCACCTGCCCTTTGTAATCGGGCTTGTAGTCGAAAAAGCGGTCGCCCTCCAAGCCGCGCCCGGCACGACAGGTCACCTGCCCAACCGGCACGATGGGATTTTCCCCGGCCGGCTGGCCGTGATGCCCGAAGTAATTGTGACCGGGTGAGACATAGATCTGGCGGATGTGAACCTGCACGCCCGCGGAAGCTACCGCGGGCTTTACGTCCGGTTCAAGACCCGGATAACTCGCACCATGCCGCAGCCGCATCATCCTGTCCGCGCCTTTCAGTGGGATCTCGGTCGTCAGGTCGAACGCCTCGATTGGCTGCTCGCCCAACTGCCGCGCTACGCCGATTGGGGCTACCAGGAACTCTACCTGCATCTGGAGGATGCGGTGGAATTCCCCGGCGTGCCGGGAGTCGCGCGGCACGACGCTTATTCCTACCGCCAAATGGAGCGGTTGGTGCAAACCGCAACGCAAGTCGGCATCAAGGTCGTGCCCATCGTCAATCTGCTCGGCCACACGCAATACCTCATCAAGGTGCCCGCCCTGCGTGATCTCAACGAGCTCACCGGCCCCGAAGGTTCGCCGCTGCCTTCCGGTCAGATCTGTCCGCTGCATCCGCGCACGCTGGAAGTGGCCGAAAAACTCCTGCGCGACATGCGGCCCTTCTGCACCGCCGGCAAGGTGCACGTGGGGCTCGACGAATCCTTCCACCTCGGACGGCACCCGCTGAGCCGGGCCGAGGTCGCGCGGATCGGTCTCGGCACGCATTTCGCCGGCCACGTGAACCGACTGCGGGATCTGACCAGAAAACTGGGGCTGCGCATGGGCATGTGGGGCGACATGCTCTATTTTCTTCCCGAAGCCATTCCGCTGCTTCCCGCCGACACCATCATATACGAGTGGTATTATTACGGTTTCCCGCGGCGCCCCCGGGTCGAGTTGTTCAACTTCGCCGAGAACGATCTCGGTGAACGCCTCCGCACCCACGGCTTCGAAGTCTGGGGCTGCCCGATGAACGGCTCCGCCCGCTACGAGCCCCTGCCCCACTTCACCGACCGCCTCGACAACATCCTGTCATGGTGGCGGCACGGCGCGCGCATCGGCACCACCGGTCTGCTCGTCACCTCTTGGGAACCCTTCCGACTGGCGATGGAAATGACGACCGTCGTGGACGCCGCCGCGGCTTGCCTCTGGCTCAACCCCGGCACAACCGATCCCCGCGAAATGTTGACGTGTGGCTTTGCCCGGGTGTTCGGCAAAACTTCCGCCCGCAAGTCCGCCCAAGTGGCCCTGGCCTGCGATCGTCATCCTTTCAGCGGTTACCCGCGCTGGCAGGCGAATGAACGCTGGGATACCGTTTCCCGCCGCGAATCCTTGGCTCCTTATCGGCAGGAGGTCCGGCACTTCGCCAAACTGCTGCGCGACTCCCGCCGGTTGCCTGCCCCGCTGCACACGAGCCTGGAATACCGGCACTATCTGGCGGTGCGTGAACTGTTCCTGCGTCAAGCCGCCCGGGAAGCCGGCCGAAAGACCACGAGCGCAACCCGGATCGCCGCCCGCGCCTACGCCAAGGCCCTCCAAGTCGGGCAACGGGCCGTGCGTGCGATGTGGCGCTTTACCCGCGACCGCCGGGTGCGCGGCGCCAACGAGCGCATTCTCCGGCAGGACGCAGAGCGCTTCCGCGCCTGGCAGCGGGGCAAAGCGGTCTTCGGCGGCCCTTACCAGCTTTGCTACACCGTGCGCAATTTCGCCCCCTCGCTGCAGCTCGTCGGCGTGGAGCAACAACAGGCCGACGGGGCGTGGCAACCACTCCAGTCCTGCCTTACCATCGAATTTCTGACCGAGGCCGCCCAGCCGCGCGGCCCATTCATCCGCGAACATGCCGCCCCGGTATCTTGGGACGGCCAGCCCGCGCATCTCCCGGCGCTGCGCCTCGTGCTGCGCGGCGTGGGCCAGGTCCGGATCGAACAAGTCGAGCTGCGCTGTGGCCGAAAAATCTGGCCGCTCACACCGCGATCAAAAAAACTGGGCAGGCCCGCACCCAAGGCGGGCCTGCCCGAGCTGGACTGGACCAAAGTGCAGGACGCGTGGCTGCTTAACCGGCCTGCGGCCCGTTGATCCGCACCGTGGCTCAGTTGGCCGGCATGTGCTTGGCGAGAAACTGCTCGACCGCACCGTAAAACCCGGTGGCGGATTCCTCTTTCTCGAAACCGTGGCCTTCCTTGGTTTCGATCAGGGATTCATAAACCTTGCCGTGATTTTTAAGCGCACGCTCCAGCACTTCCCAGTTTTCAAACCGCACCCGGGGATCATTGCGACCGTAGGCATGGAAGGACGGCACGCGGATGTTCTGCACGTGCTCGACCGGCGAACGATCCTTCAGCATGGCAGGGTCACTGCCCACCGCCCTCACCAGCCAAGCTTTGCCGACTTCACTCTGCATGTCGTAGCGGGTGATCAACCGGAGGTCCGATACACCGACATAGTTGATGCCCACCCGGTAAAGCTCGGGCGTGTAAACCAAACCGGCCAGAGTCGCATAGCCGCCGTAGCTGGCACCCATGATGCCCACCCGCTCAGGGTCGGCATGGCCTTGGGCGATGGCCCATTTCACGGCATCGGTGAGGTCATCCTGCATTTTGCCGCCCCATTGTTGGTAGCCGGCGAGCATGAATGATTTTCCATAACCGCCGGAGCCGCGGAAATTCGGCTGCAGCACGGCATAGCCGCGATTGGCAAGGAACTGCACCTCGGCGTTGAACGCCCATGAATCACGTGGCCCGAACGGCCCGCCGTGCGGCAAAATCAACAACGGCGCCGGCTTATTCTGCCGCCCCAGGGGTTTGGTGAGGTAGCCATGGATTTCCAAACCATCACGCGCCGTGTATTTGATCGGCATCATCGGCGCCATTTGCTCCGGATTGATGCCGGGGCGCACCGGCGTGAGGCTCTTCAAGCTCAAGCCGGCGGTCCCCATTTCCCCGAGGTAATAGTGGCCCGGATCGCGATCGGAAATGGTGCGGATGACAAAGCGCTTTTCATCATCCGACATCGAGGTGATGCCGACCACATGCTGGGGAAACTGGGCTTGGAGCGCCTGAAAGATTCCCGCCCATTGGGGATCAAACCAATGGATGCGCGCCAACACGTCTTCATGCACCACGCCCAGGATGCGATCGCGCTTGGGCGAAAGAATGACCCGTTGGATTTCACCCGCCGGCGGCTCGAAGAGCGTCGCGGTGAATTCCCCCGTGCGCACATTCAGCGCCTTCAATTGGCCGCGATCGGCTTCCGTCTGGTCAAGGATGAAGGCCGTTTCGCCGTTCGCCAGCATTCCCGCCACCTGCCAGTCTTCGTCGGCCAGATCGAAGGTCTTGATGGTGCGCCACGGCTGGTCATTGCGCTCACGCACGCGAAAATGCCGCTTCAAGCCTTCCTGCGCGGTGGTCATGCGCTGGTTGCCATCGCGATCGAACCAGCCGGCAGACACGCCACGATCCAATCCCACGACCGGCATCCGCCGGGCCGTCTTGACGTTGACCCGATAAACCGTGGGCGTGGGGTTGCGCGGCATGCTGGGATTGATCCGGCGGGCATCGTGCTCGGCCGTAAAGCCGGTGATCAGGATGTGCTCATCGCTGGCCGGGAAACGATCCACCAGGTTGCCGAAGAATATGGATTGATCGTCCTGCCCGCGACGCGGTTCAAGGATGCGCCGGAGCGACTTGCCGTTCAGATCCACCGATGCCAGCAGCGGCACTTCATGACCGGCGATGGCCGAGGTAAACAGCAGCCGGTCGTTGCCCTTCCAGAACACGCTGCGGATGTTCTCATCCTTGAAATGCACCGGCACGGTGACCGCGCCGCTCTTCAGATCCATCACGGCGATGCTGTAGCGACCTTGATTCGGGGCGATCATCGCCACCTTGGTGCCGTCGGGCGCAATCACAACCGACTGGATGGACTGTTGGTCAAAAAACAAACCGATGGGCAGCAATTCGCGGGCTTGGGCAAAGCAGCCCGTAACCACCAGCGCGACAAATCCAAACAATCTCCCTGCACGATAAAAACCGTTGATGTTAGGCATGCGCACAGCCTGCGCGCCGCCGCTCTGTTTTCCAGAAATAAAAAGCCGGACCCCAGCGGGGTCCGGCTTGAAAACCAAACGGTTCGAATCAGACAGACGTCTTAGAACTTGTAGCGGGCTTCCATGAAGAAGAAGCGGCCGATCGGGTCGTAAGCGTTGATGTCGTGGTTCTGGTTGCCTTCCGAGGTGATGAACGGCGGGAACTTGTTGAACGCGTTGTTCACGCCGAGGTTGAGCGACAGACCGTCCAGCCACTTGTTGCTGGAACCGGCGAAGCTGTAGCCAACCTGGAAGTCGAAGGTCCGGTAGGAAGCCACGTCCGGGGCATTGCCGGCGCCCACATCCGCCACGGAGGGGATGAAGGTGCCGTTCATGCCGGCGGTCCAGTTCTTGAAGCGCCAGCCCAAGTTCAGGTAGGCGCGCCAGTCAGCATAGAGGCTGGTGCCCGAGTAGCTGCCGGCGTAGTCGAAGGGAGCGGAGGTCGGGAGGTTCTGGATGACGTAGCTGTTCAGGTAAACCGCCGAGAGGCGGGCCGAGAGCACGCCCCAAGAGTTGGTGTCGTGCGTGTAGGAGACCTTGAAGTCGGCACCGTCCTGCCAGACGCCGGCGATGTTCACCAATTGGTTGGTGATCCACAGCGTGTCGGAGGGGCGGTTGGACATCTGGCCGGGGGTCGTGATGGGCGTGCCCGTGCCGAAGTAGGTTTCGCCGGCAGCGCTGGTGCCGATGCGGACCAACGGAGCATAGATCGAGGCCGCGCCCAAGCGCTCGACGTCGCTGACGATCAGCGCCGAGGAGATGCCCGAGACGAGGTCACGCTCGTCGATGTTGAACCAGTCGGCCGACAGCTCGAGGCCCTTCAGCTTGCCAGACGGCGACCAAACCACGCCGGCGGTCCAGTTGCGGGACTGCGAGGGGTCGAGGTTCGGGTTGGAGCCCGAGGAGGAGCGATACTGGCGGGAACCGGTCGTCACACCCAGCAGCACACCGTTGGTGTCATACCGGTTGATGTTGATACCGGCGGTGAAACCTTGGGAGATCGGGCCGGTGAGGTCGAACAGGGTCGGAGCGCTGAACGACTCGGAGTAGGTGCCGCGGATGGCGAACTCGTCGTTGAAAGGCAGCCAACGCAGGCTGTATTTCGGCACGAACGGATCGCTGGTCTTGCTATACATCTCCTTGCGGGCCGCGATGGAGAGATCCATCACGTGGAGACCGGCGCGGCTGTTGCCCTTGTCGAAGATCGGCACGCGGATTTCGGCGAAGAAGCCGTCCGTGGTCGAGCTGGCCGAGTAGGGCTGGCGGGGCGTGGCTTGGAGCCAGCCACCGGTGCGGTCGTAACGGTCGTTGGTGAACGACAAGGACTCGCGGCGGGTATCAGCGCCCACGGCAGCCGCAAGCGGGCCGGCGGGGAGATCCATGATTTCGCCCGTGAAGCGGACGTCGAAACCGATCAGCTCGCTGGTGTAGTCGCGGAAGCTGGTGCCGAGGAAGCCCTCGACCACGCCGGGAGCCTGCACGCGGGCAAACGGATTGTAGGTGCCGTTGTTGGTGGCCGCAGTGTAGGCGGCGGCATCAATCAGGTTGTCGTTGCGGAACTTGCTGACGGTGCGGTTGAAGTTGGCCGCCGCCTCGTAGTTCCAAGTGCCGGTGAGGACACCCTTGACGCCGGTAACGCCGCGGGTCGCGAAGTTCTCGGTGTTATAAATACGCGGGAAACGCACGAAACGGTTGCGGGCGGTGACGGTGACATCGAACGGATTGTTCGGATTGGAGGCCAACACGTTGCCGGCCACCGGCTGGGCGTTGAGGACCGAGCGAGTGCGCGTCTCGGAGAAGATGAAATCGCCGAAGAGCGTGGTCGTATCGGTCAGGCGGTGATCAATCGCGGCGACAACGCTGCGGCGCTGGGCCTTGATGAGCATCGTCGGGTATTCCGCCAGATCGAAGAACTGGGCAACTTGATCCTGGGTGAGGGGACCGGCATACTGGCCGGAAGCCACGATCTGGGCATAGGACAAATTCTGCCCGGGAGCCGGGGCGTTCAAGCTGGGGTTCAGGTAATAGAACTCACCCGTGATCGGGTTGTTGATGGAACCGGCAAACGACGGCGTGCGGAACTGGCCGCGGCCGAAAGCGCGATCCTGCTGGAGGAGCGGATCACTCTTCTTCCACTCCGTGGAGATGGTGATCTGCGTCTTGTCGGTGCCGGCACCGAACACGCCATAGTAGCTGCGCTCGGAATAGTCGCTGTCGTTCGGGCTGAAGCCATAGCGGCCGCCAACTTCGGCACCGCGATAATTCGTCTTCAGAATGACGTTCACCACGCCCGACACGGCATCCGAGCCGTAGGTCGCGGAAGCGCCATCGGAGAGAATCTCCAGACGCTCAACCGCCGACACCGGGATGAGGCTGACGTCCACGAAGGTCGCACCACCGGAAGCGGTGACCGGCGAAACCGCCGCACGACGACCGTTGATCAACACCAGCGTCGCGCGATTACGCAGCGAGACGGAGGAGCCACCGTTGGAGGAACCGGAGGAGATGTTGCCGTTGTCGGAACCAATGTTATTGGCACCGTAGAAAAACGGCTCGGTCTTCTTCAGGACCTGCAGAATGTCATTCGAAACGCCAGATTGTTGGATCTGCAGCGACGAGATGACCGTCACAGGGATGGCGGGGGTATCGGCCGCCATGGGGATGAGCGAGCCGGTGACGACAAACTTCTCAAGCGTTACGGTGTCGTCGTCTTTGTCGTTCGCGGAAGCGGCTGGTTGGGCCACTACGGAGGTGGCTATGCCCATGCTCAAAACGAGCGAAAGCAGAGCCCAAAACTTCCTTTCGGAATGTTTGTTCATTGTAGTTAATCAGTTGTGTGTTGTGTTGTTAGGCAAGAGAGCGGGCTAGCCCGCATGTTCTCTTGGTTATGACAAATGCAACTTCCGTGCCGGGAATCAATCAATTTTTATGGCGGACGCGTGTCGCCTCCCCGGCAGCAGTTGCAAATCCGTAACACCCCTCAAGGCGGGTGCTTACTAAGATTGCCCGACGGCGGAGACGGGATAGACCGGTCAATCGGTCAAAACCACCCGGTTCGCCGTTACGTTGCTTTCGCCAAACCTGACTTTAACGCCTTGGCCTGCGTCAACGCGGTCTCGACCTCATCGCTCTGCACCGTGAAATGCCCCATCTTGCGTCCAAGTCGGGGCGAAACCTTCCCATAGAGATGCAGACGGACATTCGGTCGTGCGAGCAAAGCAGCCCACGCCGGTTCGGTCGGCGCCCGGTCCAAACCCGGCTGGAGACCCCAGGCATCGCCGAGGATGTTTACCATCACCACCGGTGAATGCAGGGTCACCGCCCCCAAGGGCAGCCCGCAGATGGCGCGCACTTGCTGCTCGAATTGCGAGGTGGCGCAGGCATCCAGCGTCCAATGGCCGCTGTTGTGGGTGCGCGGCGCCAATTCGTTGACCAAAATCTCCCCGGCCGGGGTCACGAACATCTCCACCCCAAGCACGCCGACGAGGCTGATCTTTTCGGCAATGGCGCAGGCCAGCTTTTCGGCGGCGGTGGCCACGGCGGGTGCAATCCGCGCCGGCACAATGGAAAAGTCCAAAATATGGTTCGTGTGGATGTTCTCGGTGACGGGATAGGCCCGCACTTCCCCGGCCGCCGTGCGCGCCACCACCACCGAAACCTCGCAGGCAAAGGTCACAAACCGCTCGATCACGACCGCTTGGCCGGCAAAACGGGCCGCCGCAGCCTCGATCTCTTCCTCGCCCATGACCTTGAGCTGGCCTTTCCCATCGTAACCAAAGTCCGCGGTCTTCACCACGCAGGGCAGGCCCACCTCGTGGATCCCGGCAATCAGGCTGGCCCGTCCTGCGGCATGATCCCCGGCGGCAGGGACCTCGGCAAAGGCGGCATGGGGGAAGCCGGCCTCGCGCAGCCAGTTTTTCTCCCGCGAGCGGTTCTGGCAGGTTTGCAACACCAGCCGATGAGGCTGCAGCCGGGTCAGTCCCTCGATCGCGCGCAACGGCGCCGCCGGCACGTTTTCAAATTCGTAGGTGACGACATCGCATGCCGCGGCAAACGCCCGCAACGCCGCCAGATCCTCGTAGGGAGCATTGACCTCCTTGCGCGCCACCTCCCCCGCCGGGCTCGGCCCCACGGGCTCGAATATATGCACATGGTAACCCATCTGGGCCGCCGCCTGCGCCAACATGCGCCCCAGTTGTCCGCCGCCCAGAATTCCGATTGTTTTGCCCGGCAAAATCATTGGTCCGACCACGAAGTTCATGAAGCCCACCAAGGACAAACCTGAAAATCACCCTTCGTGATCTTCGTGGTTCGATTCAGGGAAGCTTTGCTTTGAGCACTTTCCCCGTCTGCGCCCGGCGGAAAGTCTCCCAGGCGTTTTTGGTCTTCCGGTCGCTCTGCGCCAGCAGCGAGGCGGCAAAGAGCGCGGCGTTGATGGCACCGGCCTTCCCGATGGCGAAGGTCGCCACCGGCACGCCGCCCGGCATCTGCGCGATGGAGAGCAGCGAATCGAGCCCCTTGAGCGTTTTCGACTCCACCGGCACGCCCAGCACCGGCAGCGTGGTGAGCGAGGCGGTCATCCCCGGCAGGTGGGCCGCGCCGCCCGCGCCGGCGATGATCACTTTCAGACCGCGCTTTTCCGCCGACTCCGCATAGCTGACCATGAGCTTCGGGGTGCGGTGCGCGCTGACCACCCGCTTTTCAAACGGCACGCCCAGCGCCTCCAACTGCGCCGCCGCATGCTGCATGGTCTCCCAATCCGAGGTGCTCCCCATGATGATTCCGACAAGTGGTGATGAGGCCATAAGCTTTGAGCGCTAAACTGTAAGCCCGGGGGCGCATGTCCAGCAACGAAAAGGCCGGGCATCCGCCCGGCCTTGGTCACAATGATTCGCGCCTTCTGCCGGGCTCAGATCAACGGAGTGCCCTTGGGCATCCGCACGATCGTGGTGCCGGCGATCTTGTCGTGCCAGGACTGGCGCTCGGGATCGAAAGCCACCCAGATGAAACCCAGGCCGGCGAAAAAGAGAGAGAGAAAACCGCCAAGGGCGCGCACGATGCCGATCGTCCAGTCCACCGGGCGGTCATCAAGCCGCACCACCCGGAGGTTGCACACGATCCCGCCAACCGTGGTGCCCTTGAGCGACCACAGGAGCACGCAGTAAGCCGCGAACAAGAGCGGGAAGGCGCCGCTCAGGTTGACGAAGCTCGCGAGCATGCCGATCAACACCGCATCGATCGCCGAAGCCGCGATGCGGATCCAAAAACCCGCCCGGGGCAGCAGCGCGGCGGCCACCGACGCCGGAATGGGCGGAGGCAGGCCGGCGGCTTCGCCGCTGTCAACCGCCGCCGGTGCCGACAATGTCGGCGGAACGATCGCCGCAGTGAATCCAGCCGCCGCCGGTTGCGGACCCGAAGCAGGTGCCGGAGGCGGTGCGGCCGGCTTTTCCCGGCGCATGGCGAGAATCAGCGTATAAACCACCACCCCCAAGCCGACGACCTCGAGCGCCTTCGCGAGGAAGAAGCCGAAGAACGGGATGGTGTAGAGCAACAGCACCAGCGCGCCGCCGATCAGGGTGGCCACCGCCACATGGGAGGCCGGCCCCGGACCAAAAGACCGCGTCAGCCGGCGGCCAAGCCACGCATGCATGACCGCCTTGCCGAAGATGCCGGCGAAGAACAGACCGGCGGCGATGAAGGGTATCAACAGCACGCCGATCCCCGTGATTGCCAAGAGGACAATCAGGACCGGCAAGATCAGGACGGTGAGCAGCACGGCCAGCAGGGAGTAGCCCGGGCGCTGCTCCAGCGTCTCGGCGCACTTTTCGAAAGCCCGCGGGAAAAGCAGCGCGAGCAGGACGTAGAAGGCAAAGACCCCGATCGCGATCATCCAAGCCCAGCCCAGATTCTCGCCGAAGGCCAGCGGCCGGCCGAGCAGCAGGCAGCGCTCGATCCAAGTCTTAACCGGCACAAAGCCGGAGCCGATAATCGGCAGGGTGACGACCTTCACGTTGCCATGCACCACGGCGGCGGGATCGCGGGTAAGCCGGCCGCCCACCACCACCAAATCATGCCCGATCACGGCATCGGCGCCAAGTGTGACATCGCCCAGCACCGCCACGACCTCGCGGCCCACGGGGCCGTTGATATGGACGTCGCCGAGCACCGACACGACCTCGCGGCCGACACTACCCTCGACATGCACGCCGCCCATGACAGCCACGGCCTCACGGCCGACCGAGCCATTGACCCGGGTGCTGCCCATGATCGAGACTGCTTCGCGCTCCACCGCTCCGTCCACGACGCTGGAGCCCAGGATGGAAACCACATAGCTCACCGTGTTGCCGGCCGCCACGGTGTTGCTGCCGAAGGGAAACTCGGAGCCGCTGCGGACGCGCACCCGATGGGTGCGTTTTTCAGCCTTGGGCTCAGCTTCATCCACCAGTTCGGCCAGCGCATCCTCCGGCTCATCTTCCGCGGACACCGCCACCGCCTCGACAGCCGGCTCGGCCGGGGCAGCCGTATCCAACCGACGCAGTTCGGGTGCCTCGACTGGAACTTCGACGGGAGCTTCGGCCGCGGGAGCCTCGATGGCCGGCGGCTCAGGCGGGAGCGCCGGCGTTGCCTCGGGATCGGCCGGCTCGCCGGCCCAGATGGCTGCGGTCAGGATGAAACCCGCCACGCATGTGGCGGCGGAACGGAATTTGCGGAAGAGGGACGGATTCATGGCAGAGCGGGGTTAACGTTGAACAAAGAAGGCGCGGTAAGCAGCGGCGCCCAAACCGAAGAGGGTGGCATACATGCAGCCCACAAAGGCGATGGCACCGTAGAGCCACACGCTCGGGATGCTATGCAGCACCGTGCCGCAGAAATCGCCGATCGCGGCGGTGATGCCGCGGATTTGCGTCCAAAGCGCCAGCGGCTCGGCCAGCACGGCGGCCGGCTGCGCGCCGCCGGCCGCCCGCAGGCAGAGGGCGACAAAGGCCGCGGCCAAGACCGCGCTGCCGACCAAGAAGCCCGCCCGGGCTGCCAGCGGCCAGTGCACGAACGACTGCCGCCACCACGGCAGATGCTGCTGGGCCGCAATCGCGGCCAGCACGCGTGCCTCCAGCGATCGCGGCGCGCGCCGGTCGGGCAGCGCCCGCAACGTGCGGTGAATGGTCTGCTCCAGCTTTTCGGAATTTTGGCGTGACATGGGATTAGGCGTTGAAGGTCTCGTGGGTGGTGCCGCTGCGCGTCAGGATCTGGGCGAGGGCCGTGCGGGCACGGAGGATGTCGGTCTTAACCTTGGCGAGGGAGACGCCCAGTTTTTTGGCAATCTCGTCGTAAGGCATGTCTTGGAAATGAAAAAGCACGAGCGGCACCCGTTGATGATCGGGCAGTTTTTCCAGCGCCCGCTCGATCCAGACGCGGCGCTCGTCCGCATCCACGTCGGCCAGGAAATCGTCGCCCGAAGCAAACTCGACCTCGGCACCTTCGCTTTCGCCGTCGTCGTGCCGGGTAAACTCGGAAAAAAAGCGCCAGCGATTGCGGTAGCGGGAGAGGTGGTTGAGGGAGAGATTGGTCGTCACCGTCTTCAGCCAGCCGCCGGCGGTCGGGCTGGTCTGCAGGGAATCGTAGTGTTGATACGCCTTCAGGAAGACTTCCTGCGAAATGTCCTCCGCCTGCGCCTCGTTGTTCACAAGGCGGACCGCCGTGGAGAAGACCATGTCCTGATAGTTGCGCATGAAGGTGGTGAAATCGACCGGGGGGATCATCCCCGAGGGTTGGTTTTGCACTGGAGTGTCATCGTTCATGCCCAGAACACGTCCCGCGGCGGAAAGTCGCAAAAATCGCCCGCCCTGTCCACGGCGATATGCCCGGTGGCCGGCGGTTTTGCCTTTCTCATGGGTTCAAGTTAGTCCCAAAGGACTATTCATGGCCACAAGTAAATAAATCAGGGCAACTTACGCAGCCACAAGCCCGGGTGGATTCATCCGGGCCGGCCCCTGCCCCCTTGCTATGCGGGCGGTCGCTTTGGCAGTTTCGCCGCTTCTCCCCATGTCTCTTTTCCTGACGCCTGACCCGAAAATCGAAGCCGCCGTGCGCGCCAAGGGTGAACAACTCTTCACCTTGATGGACCAGCAGCCGCCCCCGGCACTGTTCTCCAAGAAGGGCGCCTACGCCCGCCTCATGGAGTGGTCAATGAAGGACCCCGTCTTCAAGACCCAGCTCTTCCGTTTCGTTGATGTGCTGCCCTCGCTCAACTCGTCCGGCGAGATCGTCCGTCACCTGCAGGAATATCTTGGCGACAAGGCCGTCGAGCTCAACCCCGCCCTCAAGGCCGGCCTCGCCGCCTCTTCCTTCGCCCCCGCCCTCGTTGCCACGCCGGTGAAGGCGCAGATCGTGGACATGGCCGGACAATTCGTTGCCGGCGAGACCGGCGAAGATTTGCTCAAGCAGATCAAGAAGAACGCCAAGCTCGGCCTCGCCACCACCATTGATCTCCTCGGCGAAACCGTCCTCAACGAGGCCGAGGCGGACGTTTTCCTTAAGCGCAACCTCGAGGTCCTCGACTCGGTGTCGAAATTCTACGCCAAGGAATCCGCTCCCTGCTTCAGCGACCTCGGTCCCAAGGGCCCCCTGCCCCGCCTCAACCTCTCGGTCAAAATTTCCGCCCTCACGCCCGACGTCCACCCGGCCGATCCGGAAAACTCCATCGCGGCGCTGAAGGAACGCTTTCGCCCCATCCTGCGCCGCGCGGCCGAGGTCGGCGCGCTGATCAACTTCGACATGGAAAGCTACAAGCTGAAGGACCTCACGCTGCAGCTCTTCAAATCCATCTTCGAGGAACCCGAGTTCCGCACCCAACCCGCCATCGGCATCGCGATCCAGGCCTACCTGCGCGATTGCGAAACCGACCTCCGCGACCTCGTCGCCTGGGCCCGCAAAAACAACCGCCCGCTCAACGTCCGCCTCGTGAAAGGCGCCTACTGGGACTACGAGACCATTCTCGCCCAGCAGCGCGACTGGCCCGTCCCGGTCTGGCAACGCAAGCCCGAGTCCGACGCGAACTACGAGAAGCTCTCGCTCTTCCTCCTCGAGCACATCGACATCGTCACGCCCAACTTCGCCTCGCACAACGTCCGCTCCTGCGCCCACGTCATCGCGCAGGCCGAACGCCTCGGCCTCGACCCGCGCGCTTACGAATTTCAAGCGCTCTACGGCATGGCCGACGAGCTGAAGCTCTCGCTCCTGCAAATGGGCCACCGCGTCCGTGAATACTGCCCCGTCGGCGAATTGCTGCCCGGCATGGCCTACCTCGTCCGCCGCCTGCTCGAGAACACTTCGAACGAAGGCTTTCTCCGCATCAAGAACATGGGCGAGGCCACCAAGGACCAGCTCCTCGGCAATCCGGTGCATGCCATCGCCGCCGCGCCCGAACCGCTCGCCCGCAAGCCGCATCCCGCCGGGACTTTCCTCAATGCCGCCAACACGGATTATGCGCAGGCGGCCAACCGCGACAAACAACGCGCCGCCTTGGCCGCCTGCGCGGCCAAACTCGGCCAAAAGTGGCCGCTCATCATCAACGGGAAAAAAATCGCCGACCGCGAATACGTCGCATCCGTCAATCCCGCCCAACCGTCGCAAATCATCGGCCACTGGGCCCGCGCGACGATCGGCGACGCCGAGGCCGCCGTCGCCGCGGCCAGCGCCGCGTTTCCGAAATGGCGCGCCACCCCCGTCGAGGATCGTGCCAAGATGCTCGAGCGCGCCGCCGACCTCATGGAGTCGCGCCGGATGGCGCTGAACTCGCTGCTCATTCTTGAGGCCGGAAAACCTTGGCTCGAGGCCGATGGCGATGTTTCCGAGGCGATCGACTTCTGCCGCTTTTACGCCGTCGAGATGCGCAAGCTCGCGAAGCCTGTCGTCACCCAGGCCGTCCCCGGCGAGCGCTGCGTGCAGGCTTGGACTCCCCGCGGCGTCGGCGTCGCCATCGCGCCGTGGAATTTTCCGCTGGCCATCCTCGCCGGCCTCGTGGTCGCCCCGCTGGTCGCGGGCAACTGCGTCATCATGAAACCCGCCGAGCAGACCTCCGTAATCGGTGCCGTGCTCATGGACATTCTCACCGAGGCCGGCATCCCCGCCGGCGTGCTCAATTTCCTCCCCGGCTATGGCGAGGACATCGGCGCGCACCTCGTCGGCCACAAGCAGGTCGATTTCATCGCCTTCACCGGTTCGCGCGCCGTCGGCACCAAGATTTGGGAAACCGCCGGCCGCACCCAACCCGGCCAGGCCAACCTCAAGAAGGTCGTCTGCGAGATGGGCGGTAAAAACGCACTCGTCATCGACAACGATGCGGACCTCGACGAGGCGATTCCCGCCGCGCTCTACAGCGCCTTCGGCTTCAGCGGACAGAAATGCTCCGCGCTCTCGCGCCTCATCGTCCTTGACGAGGTGTATGATCACTTCATCGAACGTTTCATCGCCGCCTGCAGCTCTTTCCCCATCGGTGACCCGGCGCTGCCCGGCACCATCGTCGGCCCGGTGATCGACGCGGACGCGCAGAAAAAAATCCTCTCGATCATCGCACAGGGCAAGCAGGAGGCGAAGCTCGCCTACCAAGGCCAAGCGCCGGCCGAGGGCTGGTTCGTCCCGCCGACCGTGTTCGTCAACGTGAAGCCCGAGCACGCCATCGCCCGTGAGGAAATCTTCGGCCCGGTCGTCGCCATCCTCCGCGCCAAAAACCTCGACGAGGCCTTCGCGCTGGTGAACGGCACCGACTACGCGCTGACCGGCGGACTGTTCTCCCGCAGCCCCAAGGCGCTCGAACGTGCCCAGGCCGAGATGTTCGTCGGCAACCTCTACCTCAACCGCGGCATCACCGGTGCCATCGTCGAGCGCCACCCCTTCGGCGGCTTCAAGATGTCCGGCGGCGGCACCAAGGCCGGCGGCAAGGAATACCTGCAAAACTTCCTCTTCCCGCGGGCCGTGGTCGAGAACGTGATGCGCCGCGGTTTCACGCCTCCCGAGGAAGCCTGATTTCCGCCCACGAAGCCGGCAGCCCGGACGATTTCATCGCGTTTCTTTTTGCAACCCTGCGGCCGGACCCGGTGTTCTTGGCGGCGTGGAATATCTCGTCTGGGCACTCACGATCGCGCTCGTCCTCGTCGGACTGGCGGGATGCATCCTGCCGCTGTTGCCCGGCACCACGCTGATTCTTGCGGCCATGGTGCTGCACAAGCTGCTGCTGCCCGCCCAGCTCTCGTGGTGGCTCCTCGGCGCGATTGCCCTGCTTTGGCTGCTCTCGTTGCTGATGGATCTGGCCGGCGTCATCATCGGCACCCGGATATTCGGCGGCAGCAAATGGGGCATGGCCGGGGCCGGCGGCGGCGCACTGGTGGGCGTGTTCTTTTCCCTGCCCGCCCTGCTCCTCGGCACCTTCCTCGGTGCGGTGGTGGCCGAGAAATTCATCGGCAGGAAATCCGGCGGACAGTCGCTGCGCTCCGGTGTCGGCGCCGCCACAGGTTTTCTTCTCTCCACCGTGGCTCGCACGGCCTGCGCGCTGGCCATGATTGCGTTGTTTCTGGTCGGCTTGCTCAGCCGCGCTTGATCAAGCCTGCTTCGCTGCCGGGGCCGGCTTGCGCTGCTTCCAGCGGCGGTAGCCGAAGAAGGCCAAG
>ERZ761602.1260-NODE-1260-length-47131-cov-68.011726_pt1 | contig 47131 bp, 32 predicted proteins | sample MGYA00512165_ERZ761602 | MGnify/ENA primary metagenome ERZ761602 (study PRJEB28899, sample SAMN02445085) | bioreactor sludge metagenome | biome: EBPR sludge; isolation source: Thorneside wastewater treatment plant | place: Australia: Brisbane, Thorneside...
GTCGAGGCGCCCGTGCTGCCCGCCGTCGAGAAGCCGCCCAGGCCGCCGGAGAAGTTCTCGCTGAACACGTCGAACGCGGTCGCGCCGGGGGCGCAGTCGCCCGGGGCCGGCTGGGTGGTGAAGCTGAACACCTGCGAGTTGCTGCCGTTGCCGCAGATGTTGGCGGCACGCACGCGCCACCAGTAGGTGGTGTTGGAGTTCAGCGGCGCGGTCACCGCGACGCTGGTGCCGTTGCTGACGTTGCCGGTGAACACGATGGTGTTGAAGCCGGCGTCGCTGGCGACCTCGACCACGTAGTCCACGCCCTGGCTTGCGGCGCTCCAGCTCAGGGTCGGCTGCAGGATGACGTTGCCGGCGTTGTTGGCCGGGCTGACCGGGGTCGGCGTGCCGGGCGCGGCGGTGGCCACGTTCAGGACCACGTCGGTGGTCTTGGTGATCGCACCCGACGCGCCCTGCACGGTGACCGTGTTCGCTCCCGGGGACACCCCGGCGTTGACGGTCAGGGCCAGCGCGGAACTGCCGGGCGGGTTCACCGAGTTCGGGGTCAGCGTGCCGCTGATGCCGGTCGGCAGGGCCGGGTTGAACGACAGCGCAACCGGGTCGGTGAAGCCGGAGACCGAACCGACGTTGATCTGGATGGCGGGCGCGGCGACCGGCGGCGCGGCGGCGCAGATCGAGGCCTGCGACAGGCTGGCGGCCAGCGTGAAGCTGGGCTCGCCGCACTCGTCGTGGCGGAAACTGGCCACCCGGGTGTCGTTGGTGTTGCCGGTCGGGCCCATGTACTCGCCGGTGAACCAGAAGGTGCAGCCGTCGACCGGATCGATGCCCATCTGGTGGTAGTCGCCCCAGCGTTCCTGGGGCTGGTTGCGGGTACCTTCGACCAGCGAGGTCTCGCCCGTGGTCATCACGCCCAGCGGATCGGAGGCCAGTCGGCCGACGTAGCGCAGGCCGGCGAAGATGGCGGGGTTCTGGCGCACCACGCTGTAGGCCATGGCGATGTTGCCCGCCGAGTCCACACCCGAACCCGCCATCCAGCGGTCGATGTTGCCGCCGGCATCGGTCGGCGCGTACGTACCTTCCTGGTAGAGCTGCCAGGCGGTATTGGCGGTGCTGCCGGAACGGCGCAGCTCGAACCAGCGGATCGCACCGCGGATCTGCGGGTCGGTCGAGGTGTTGGTGACCAGGTTGCCGACCAGCGACTCATGGCTGCCGAAGTTGCGGTACATCAGCACGTTCATGATCGGCTCGCGCAGCGGGTCCAGGCGCTGGCCGGACGGCTGGGCGAAGGCGTTGAACGCGGTCAGGCCGTTGATGCGCGAGTTGAACTCGGCGACCGGCACCTGGAACACCGGGGTCAGCGTGCCGACCGGCGGGTTCGGCGCCCAGTTCATGCTGAGCTGCCACAGCTCCAGGAAGTCCTGGGCGGGATTGTTGCTGCCGGCGTTGTGCGCCTCGTCGTCGCGGTGGCGCATGAAGATGCCGGGCGCGCCGGTCGGCGGCAGATCCTGGCCGACGAAGTGCGCCGGGGTCAGCAGCTGGAAGCCGAAACCGGCCAGGTTGGGCACGGTGATGCGCACGAAGCGGGCCGGCTGGCCGGCCAGCATCTGGTTGCGCTCGAAGGCGTAGACCGGACGGGCGCCGCTGGTGCCGCCCTCGTTGGCGGTGACGTAGTAGGCGTCGGTCCAGACGCCGTACTTCGGATAGTCCGGGAACGACGGCATCACGAAGGTGTAGCGCGACCAGTTGCCGACGGCGGTGTTGGCGGCGTTGTCGTTGGCGCTGACGTACACGCACAGCGCGCGGCCGGCCTGCGGCGAGAACTCGGTGAGCACCCAGCGGTTGGCGATGGTGTCGAACAGGACGATCGGATCGCCCAGGCCGGCGTTGCAGGGCGTGGTGCCCTGCAGGGTGCTGGCCAGGATGAAGTTGGCCTCCAGCGCGCCGGTGGTCTTGTTGTAGACGCGCACGCGGGTTCCGCCGGAAGCGTTCACCGCCTGCACGTACTGGGTGGTGCCGACATCGCCGGTCGGGTCGGGCGGGAAGGTCGTGCCCGGGGCGCCGTCGAAGTTGAACTCGGGCACGGTGAAGCCGCCACCGCGCGGACCGTTGGCGGCGTCGTACGCCTGCTGGCGCGCGACCAGCGGGTCGGCCTGCGGCGTGTTGACCGGCAGCTTCTCGTTGGCGCTCAGCACGCGCGGGTCGGCCCAGTGCTGGCGCGGGATCTCGCGCACCGGGTCGCCCGGCTGCCATTCCAGGCCGACCGGATCGTTGTGGACGTCGATGGTCAGCACCTCGGGATAGACGGTGCCGAGGAACTCCGACGTGGTGGATTCGGTCTGCGCCTTGAGGGCGCCTTCAGGGGAATGCTCCTGCGTCGCCGTGGCCGGCGCAGACAGGAAAACGGCCGCGGCGATGCCGACGGCCAGCAGGGATTTCACGAGATTCACGACCCCTCCCGGGAGTGATGGACAGTTTGCGGGAGCGCACTGATAGCACAGACACGGCGCCGTTAACAGTGACCCGCCTCACCGACGGCGCACGGTCACGCCCTGCAGGGTGATGTCGGCACCGCTCTCGATGCGCAGGGGTATGGTGGCCTCCCCGATCCGGTGCCGGGCCTGCCAGCGGCCGTCGGCGCCCTGCACGAGGCTGGCGATCTCGAAGTCGGCGCGGATGCCGTCCACCGCGCTGGCCTGGAGGTCGAGCGGCAGGAACAGGGGCACGTCGACCAGGACGCCGCCGCCGGCGACCAGCCGGACCGGCCCGCTCCAGTCGGCGCTCATGGTCCAGGCGCGGACCTGGCCTTCGGTGCTCTCCAGGTCCATGGCGCCACGCGCGGCCACCGTGATCGAACCGGCGCGGCTGCGCGCGACCACTTCGTCGTCGATGCGCCGTACCACGATGGCGCCGAAGTCGCTGCGCAGCTCGACACGCAACCCGGGCGGCACGAAGGCGTACAGGTCGACGCGGCCCAGCCTGGGATTGGCGGGCGTCTCCGGATCGTGCTCGGCGTAGCGGATGCGCACGCCCTGGCGCGTGTCCTCCTCGAACCATTCGATCCGGGCGGTCCGGGGCGTCTCCCCGATCCGCTGCTCGACGCCCTGGATGGCGATCGCGCCGGCCTGGGTCTGGCGCACCTGGATCTCGCCATACGGGTTGTCCAGCACGATCGTGCGCACGCCCTCGCCCAGCTTCTGCTCGTCACGGAAACGTTCGAGGGTGAACGGCGGCGTCCCCTCGGCCGCCGCCTGCCGGGGCGGCGTCGAGCTGCACGCGGACAGGGCGAGGACGAGCAGGGCGGACACGGCGATCCGTGCGGGGAACCGGGACATGGGGACTCCTTGGAGACAGCGGTGCGGCCGGCCATGGTAACCGGGCGGCCGGACCGGGTACGGCGCTGCCCGCGCCGGCTCCTTGGCCGGAACCGCGCCGGCCCCGCTCAGGCCAGCAGGCTGGCCAGCGCGGCCAGCGCCAGCAGGCTCAGCCACACCACCAGCACCCGGCGGATGACGGCAAGGGCGTCGCGCAGGACCGGCGCGGCGTCCGGAGTGCCCGGCTCGCCCTCGGTCGCCAGTTCGCTCTCGCCCGCCTCGGCCAGGTCGGCGCGTACCGCGGTGCGCGCTGCTGCCGGCACCAGGCCTGGGTCGATCGCCAGCGCGCCGCCTGCAGCGGCGGTGCGCGTCTTCCAGGTCGCCAGCACCTGGTCGAAGTCGGTCGCAACCGCCAGGGCCAGCACCATCAGGTGGGACACCGGCCAGTCGACCAGGTCGCGAAGCCAGCCCGCTGCCGCCCGCTGCTCCGGGGTCAGCGACTCGACGTCCCCGTCGGCGGCGAGTTGCAGCAGGCGGTAGCCGACGGCGCCGACGGCGCCCAGCACCACGAACCACAGCAGCGGGCCGAACCAGCGCCGCTGCGCCGCGGCAGCGACCAGGCCGGCGGCATCGCCGGATTGCGCCAGCGGCATCGGCCCGAGGCGCGCCGCGGCCTGGGCTGGCTGCTCGGCCGGTGCCATGGCGGCGATGCGTTCGACATCGCGATCGAGGTCGCGCGGCCCCCAGGCATAGAACAGGGCGGCGGCGCCGAACAGCAGGGAGAGCAACGCCGGCACGCCGGGATTGGCGAGCAGTCCCTGGACCAGCGCCAGCGCCAGCAGCGGCAGGCCGAGCGCCGCCCAGAGCAGGCCCGGGCCGCTCCGCGCGCCTTCCCGGACGAGGCCACGACAGCGCTCCGCCCAGGGCGGCAACCAGTCGTGGCGGCGGACGCGGGTGAACTCGGGCGCATAGTGGCTGAGCGCCAGCACGACGAGGACGGCGATCAGGGTCTGGGTCATGGTCCGGCGGTCTTGGCGATTGACCGGATTCTAGCGCCGGCCCGCCGACCCGGCACGAACCCGTGCTGCGCGACGCGCCGCGCGTCGCGGAGTCGTCGCCCGGCCAGCCCAGCCCCCCGGACTCAGGCCGCCAGCGCCGCGTCCGCCGGCGCGCTGGCCGGTGCGCCGCCCGCGCGGGCCCGCAGCAGGCGGCCGACGCGCAGCTGGAACAGCACCTTGGTGACCAGCAGGCGCTCCTCGATGGGCTTCTCGACCAGGTCGTTGGCGCCGGCACGCAACAGGGCGGACTGGTTGGCCGGATTCTCGTCGCCGGTCATCACCAGCACCGGCAGGCGATCCCGCCCCCAGCCCAGGGCGCCGCGGACCTGACCCAGCAGGTCGTGGCCGGTCATGCCGCCCTTGAGGTAGACGTCGGTGAGCACCAGGTCGCAGGCCGGCAGTCCGGAACGGGCGCGATCGGTCTCCAGCATCGCCAGGGCGTCCTCGACGCTGGTCACGTGCTGGACCCGCAGGCCGTGCCGCTCCAGCATGCGCCGGGTCGCCATGGCGACGACGCGGCTGTCCTCGATGTACAGCACCTGGCCGCCGGACGGGTCCGGGCCGCCGACATGGCCGCGGATGAAGGCGGCCAGCGCCTCGTAGCCGAGCGACTTGTCGAAATAATCGGTGATGTCGTCGCCCAGGCTGCGCTCCAGCAGGCGCTCCTGGACGTCGCCGCTGACCGCGACGATGGGCATGAACGGCTGGCCGGGCAGCGCGCGCACCTGCGCCGCCAGGGCCTGGCCGTCCAGGTCGGGCAGGCGCAGCGCGGTGATCACCAGGTCGACCGGCCCGGCTTCCAGCGCCTGCAGGGCCTCGGCGCCGGAACCGCAGGCGACCACCCGGGCATCGGGCACGTCCCGCGCCAGGACCTTGCCGATCATCATGCGCACGACCTTGGACCCGTCGACCACGAGGATGCGGGGGCTGTCGCCGGCGACGTGGACGGCTGGACGGGAACTGGTCATCTGTCTGCGTGCCCGGAGTGGCATTGGGACGACCAAGACTACGCCCGGGGCGAAGGGCGCGACCGTGCGCGAGCGCACACTTGCCGGCCGCCGGGCGCGGGACGTCCTGCGCCCGGGTCGTTCCATCGCAGCCTGCGCGGATGCGGTTCCGGTCTGCCGGCGCCGCGCCGGCGCGCGGACGGTCAGTCTCCGACGGGTCCGGGCGTGGCGGGTCCGGCGGCCGTCACCGGCAGCGACCAGTCGATCGCCGGCGATCCATGTTCCCGCAGCCAGTCGTTGCAGCGCGAGAAGTGCCGGCAGCCGAAGAAGCCACGGTGCGCCGACAGCGGCGACGGGTGCGGCGCCTTGAGGACCAGGTGGCGCCGGCCGTCGACCAGCCGCCCCTTGGCCTGCGCCGGCGAACCCCAGAGCATGAACACCAGGTGCTCGCGATGCTGGTCCAGGCGCGCGATCACGGCATCGGTGAACTGCTCCCAGCCGCGGCCCTGGTGGGCGCCGGCGCGGCCGCGCTCGACGGTCAGCACCGCGTTCAGGAGCAGCACGCCCTGGCGCGCCCAGTGCATCAGGCAGCCGTGCCCCGCCGGGGCAATGCCGAGGTCGCTGGCGATCTCGGCCAGGACGTTGCGCAGCGACGGCGGCACCGGGATGCCCGGTGGCACCGAGAAGGCCAGGCCATGCGCCTGGCCGGGTCCGTGGTAGGGATCCTGGCCGAGGATGACCACCCGCACCGCGTCGAACGGGGTCGCGTCGAACGCCGCGAAGATCTTCCCGGGCGGCGGGTAAACGGTCTTGCCGGCGGCCAGCTCGGCACGCAGGAAGGCGCGCAGCGACGGCATCGGCTCGCGCTCGAACAGCGGCGCCAGCTCGCGCTTCCAGCCCGGCTCCAGGCGCAGGCGGTCGCTTGCGGCGGCGCTCACGCGCCGGCTTCCAGGTCCGGCTCGAACAGGCAGGCGAGCCGGGCGCCGGCGGCGCCGAGCAGCGCCGCCAGCAAGGGCGTGGCCAGCAGCCAGGGGTCGAAACGGGTCGCCGGTGCCAGTCCCAGCGCCTGGTACAGGGCGGCCAGCGCCGGCTGCAGCCACAGTTGCAGGGCCAGGGCCAGAGCCACCGCCAGCAGGCCGGCCAGCAGGCCATAGGCCAACCCGAGGTAGAGATAGGGCCGCCGCAGGTCGGCCTCGCTGGCGCCGAACACCCGCTGCAGGGCGCGCTCCGCAGCGCCCTCCAGGCGCAGCGTCCGGACCGTGCCGGCGGCCAGCAGCAGGACCGCCAGCGCCACCAGCAGGGCCAGCGCCAGCATCGCCGCGCGGGCGGCACGCAGCACCGCGTCGGCGCGCTGCTGCCAGTCGTGCTCGTCGGCAAGCAGCTCGACCTCGGCGCGGCTCCGCCAGTCGGCAGCCAGCGCCGCGCCGGCGGCACGGTCGACCGGCTCGACGGCCAGCAGCCAGGGCAGCGGATTGTCGGGGAGGGCGGCCAGCACCTCGGCGCTGCCGGCGACGTGGCCGAGCTCGGCCAGGCCCTGCGCCGGACTGATCGCGTCGACCGCGGCGACGCGGCCATCGGCGGCCAGCTCGCGAGCCAGTGCGGTGGCGGCGGCGGCATCGACGGCCGGCGCCAGGAACAGGTTGAGTGTACGGGTTCCGGCCAGCGGCTCGCCCAGGTGGCGGAACTGGTCGAGTCCGGAGCGCAGCAGCAGCAGTGCGAGCAGGGCCAGCGCCAGCAGGGCCAGGGCGAAGCCATGGGCCATCGGCCGCGCGCGCAGCTGCGCCCAGGCGGCGCGACGCGCCTGGCGATGCTTCTGGTGCAGGCGACGCAGGCGGGCCACCTCAGCCTCCCGGTGTCGGCCGGAAGTCGTCGACCAGGCGGCCCTGGTCGAGCACCAGCACGCGCTTGCGCAACTGCCGGATCAGGTGCAGGTCGTGGCTGGCCACCAGCACGGTGGTGCCGTGGCTGCCGAGCCGCTCGAACAGCGCCATGATCTCGGCCGAGAGCTGCGGGTCGAGGTTGCCGGTGGGCTCGTCGGCCAGCACCAGGGCGGGGCGGTGGACGATCGCCCGGGCGATGCCGACGCGCTGCTGCTCGCCGCCGGACAGGGCGTCCGGCGCGCTGCGGGCGCGCGCACCCAGGCCGACCAGGTCGAGGGCGGCGCGTACCCGCTTGTCGACCTCGCCATCGCCGGCGCCGGCGATGCGCAGCGGCAGGGCGACGTTCTCGGCGACGCTCAGCGCCGGCAGCAGGCGGTGGTCCTGGAACACCACGCCGATGCGCCTGCGCAGCGCCGGCCGTTGCCGCCGGCGCAGGCGCGCCGGCTCGCAGTCGAGCACGCGCAGGCTGCCGCGGCTGGGCAGCATCAGGCAGGCGAGCAGGCGCACCAGCGTGCTCTTGCCGGCCCCGGAGCGGCCGGTGACGAACACCATCTCGCCGGCCTCGACGGCGAAATCCAGGTCGCTCAGGGCGTCGCGCCCGCCCGGATAGCGCAGGTGCAGGGAGTGGGCTTCGATCACGGTCACGGGCACGGCATCCACAGGCGCTCGCGGCGGGCGGCGCGACGGTAGCATGGCCTGGGCGGGCGCCGGTTCGCCAGGGCCGCCCCGGCCTGCGTATGATCCGACCCTGTCAGCAACGAAGGCGCGGCCGTCCTGGCGATGCACAGACCATTCCACCCGACTCCGTTGCCGCCCGCCGGCGGCGGCCAGGCGCGGCCGTGAGGACACCTGCGTCCGGCGCCATCGCCGACGACGGCGACGCCCTGCGCTTCTGCAGCACCTGCGCGTTCTCCAGCGCCTGCCTCTCGCAGGGCTACGACAAGTCGGCCCTGGCCGAGCTGCATTGCCTGGTCGAGCACATCGGCCCGTTCCGGCCCGGCGAGCGCATCTTCGCCGAGGGCGACCCGTTCAACGCCATCGCCGCGGTCCGCGCCGGCACCGTCAAGACCAGCGTGGTCGACGCCGACGGCCGCGAGCAGGTGCACGGCTTCTTCCTGCCCGGCGAGGTGATCGGCCTGGGCGCCATCCACGCCGAACGCTACCCCTGCAACGCGGTGGCCCTGGACACGGTGATGCTGTGCCGGTTCTCGTTCCCGATGATGGCGACCCTGGCGCAGCGCATGCCCGGCCTGCAGGGGCAGCTGTTCCGCCTGCTCAGCCAGGACATCGGCAAGGCCGCCCTGATGGCCGGCGACCACAGCGCCGACGAGCGCCTGGCCGCCTTCCTGGTCAGCCTGTCCCGGCGCTGGGGCGAGCGCGGCTTCTCGCCGCGCCGGTTCACCCTGGCGATGGCGCGGGCCGACATCGGCAACTACCTGCGCCTGGCCTCCGAGACGGTCAGCCGCGTGCTGAGGCGGTTGCAGGACGACGGCATCCTGGCGGTGCACGGGCGCGACGTCGAGATCCTCGACGAGGACCGCCTCCGGGCGCTCGCCCGCACCGTGCTGCGCGACTGAGGCGGGTCGCGCGGCTGCGCGGCAGGGGCCGCGCAGGGTTCCGGCCGCCCCGGCCGATCCCGGATCTCCCGGCGGGCTGACCTGGATCAGTGCCGCCCGGCCGGGTCCGGCACAGCATGGCGCCGTTCCCATCCGGAGATCCGCGTCATGACCACCCGCAAGCTATGGGCCGGCCTGGCTGCGCTGCTGGCCGCCTCGTTCGCCGTCCTGCTCTGGGTCGGCACCGAGATCCATCGGCAGATGCCGCCCCTGCCCGCCCAGGTCGTCACCGACCAGGGCGATATCGTCCTCACCCGCGACGACATCCAGACCGGTCGCCAGGTCTGGCAGTCGATCGGCGGCCACCAGCTCGGCTCGATCTGGGGCCACGGCAGCTACGTGGCGCCCGACTGGACCGCCGACTGGCTGCAGCGCGAGGCCCGTGCCTGGCTCGATCTGATGGCCCGCGAGCGCGGCGCCGAGGGCTACGACGCGCTGGATACCGAGGTCCAGGCCAGCCTGCGCGCCCGCCTGCAGTCGCGCATGCGGGTGAACGGCTACGATGCCGCCACCGACACCCTGGTGATCCCGGCCGAGCGCGCCGAGGCCATGGCGCAGGTGCGCCGCCACTACACCGACCTGTTCGGCGACGAACCGGCCATGGTCGACCTGCGCCGCGCCTATGCGATGAAGAACGGCACCGTGGCCGACCCCGGGCACCGCGAGCAGCTCGCCGCCTTCGTCTGGTGGAGCGCCTGGTCGGCGGTGACGCCGCGGCCGGGCCAGGAGATCACCTACACGGCGAACTGGCCGTACGACCCGGTGGTCGGCAACGAGCCGCCGCCGCACCTGCTGATGTGGACGGTGTTCAGCGTGCTGTTCCTGATCGCCGGCATCGCCCTGCTGGGCTGGTACTACGCCACCCAGCGCGAGGACCTCGGCCACCCGGTGCCGGCCACCGACCCGCTGGCCAGCATCAAGGTGACCCCCTCGATGCGCGCCACCGCCAAGTACTTCTGGGTGGTGATCGCCCTGTTCCTCACCCAGATCCTGCTCGGCGCCCTGACCGCCCACTACCAGGTCGAGGGCCACGACTTCTACGGCATCGCCCTGTCCGAGTACCTGCCGTACTCGCTGACCCGCACCTGGCACACCCAGCTGGCCGTGCTGTGGATCGCCACCGCCTGGCTGGGCATGGGCCTGTACATCGGCCCGGCGATCTCCGGGCACGAGCCGCGCTTCCAGCGCCTTGGCGTCAACCTGCTGTGGGTGTGCCTGCTGGTGATCGTGGTCGGCGCCTTCGCCGGCCAGTGGTTCGCGGTCATGCAGAAGCTCGGGCTGCAGCACAACTTCTGGTTCGGCCACCAGGGCTGGGAGTACGTCGACCTCGGCCGCTTCTGGCAGTGGTTCCTGTTCGCCGGGCTGGGCATCTGGCTGGTCCTGGTCGGCCGCTGCCTGGTGCCGGCGATCCGCAAGGGCGGCGAGATGCGCTCGATCACCGCCCTGCTGTTCCTGTCCACGGTGGCGATCGGCCTGTTCTACGGCGCCGGCCTGATGTGGGGCGAACACACCCACCTGTCCCTGGTCGAGTACTGGCGCTGGTGGGTGGTGCACCTGTGGGTGGAGGGCTTCTTCGAGGTCTTCGCCACCGCGGTGATCGCCTTCCTGTTCGCCAGGCTGGGGCTGATCCGCGCCGGCCTGGCGACCGTGGCGGTGCTGTTCGCCACCATCGTGTTCATGGCCGGTGGCGTGCTGGGCACCCTGCACCACCTGTACTTCACCGGCACGCCGACCGCGGTGATCGCCCTGGGCGCCAGCTTCTCGGCGCTCGAGGTGGTGCCGCTGGCGCTGATCGGCTTCGAGGCCTACCACCAGTGGTCGCTGCGCCGGGCGACGCCCTGGATGGCCCGCTACAAGTGGCCGATCCTGTTCTTCGTGGCGGTCGCCTTCTGGAACCTGGTCGGCGCCGGCCTGTTCGGCTTCCTGATCAACCCGCCGCTGCCGCTGTACTACATGCAGGGCCTCAACCTGACCCCGCTGCACGGCCATACCGCCCTGTTCGGCGTCTACGGCATGCTCGGCATCGGCCTGATGCTGTTCTGCCTGCGCGGCATGAAGCCGCACGCGGTGTGGAACGAGGGCCTGCTGCGCACCTCGTTCTGGGCGCTGAACATCGGCCTGTCGCTGATGGCCCTGCTGACCCTGCTGCCGATGGGCATCATCCAGCTCGGCGCCGCGCTCGAGCACGGCTACTGGTATGCGCGTTCGGCCGACCTGATGCAGCAGCCGATCATCCAGCTGCTGGTATGGATGCGGGTGCCGGGCGACGTGATCTTCAGCATCGGCGCCCTGGCGCTGGCGGTGTTCGTGGCGCGGCTGTGGCTGCCCGGCCGGGCAAGGGCGGCCGAGGCCCCGGCGGCGGCGCTGCCCGCCGAAACCCGCTGATCATCATCAGGTGCGGGCACCGGGGGGGCGGCTTCGGCCGCCCCCCTGCGTTTCCAGGACCGCCTGCCGTGCCCGGGCCAGGGACGGGGCGGGCGCCAGCCGCTCAGCGGGCAGCGTGGCCCACCGGGGGCGCGGGCGCCGGATCCAGCCCATGGAGCACCCGGGTGCCCGGCGCGGCCGACCGGACGTTGTCGGAAAAGCCGCGGTAGAGCACCGAGACCGCCGCACCCTGGCTGCCGGCCAGCCGCGCGCGCACCGTGTCGAACGGGATCAGGGCCACCTGATGGGTCCCCCTGTCCACGACCAGGACGGACTCTTCCCGGCCCGCGAACCGCTGGTACTCCCCGCCGTGCTCGCGCAGACCGACCTCCAGCACGTAGCAGCCGATGATGCTGGCGAGCGCCCTGGCGTCGCCTGCGCTCAGTTGCGCGATCTGCGGCGCCGCCGCCGCGAGGAACCGGTCGACCACCGCCAGGCTGTCGGGCGTGAAGTCCCAGACGCCGGGCACCCGGCCCTGCAGGCGCTGCACCGCGAGTTCGGCGTTGTGTCGGATCGGATCGGTCAAGAGGTTCTCCCCGGGGGGTCGGTGCGATCGCGGGCACGGCGGTCGGACGAGGGCCGGAGCCGTCAAGGGGGCGGGCAGCATAGCCGCACTCCGGGCCCGAGGCGCTGGCCGGCCTCCTCGCCACGCCAGGCCTCACAGGCGACACCGGGCCATTGCCTGGCGGCACCGGACCCCTGCCGATGGCACACTCCCAGCGGCGCTGTGTGGCGCAGTCGGGAGCACGGGCATGGCGGAGCAGGACTGGCAGGCGATGGCGCGCTGGTTCGACACCCTGGTCGAACTGTCGCCTGCGCAGCGCGAGCAGCGCCTGAAGTCCCTGCACGACGCCGACCCGGCACTGGCGGGCCGGGTACGGCGCCTGCTGGCGGCCGACCAGGGCGACGACGGACCGCTCGACCGCGCCGTCGCCGAGGCGGTGCCCGAGGTGGCGTCCGGCGACACCCGGCCGGCGCTGACGCCCGGCGACGCCGTGGGACCCTGGCGTCTGGTCGCGGCGGTCGGCGAGGGCGGCATGGGCGAGGTCTGGCGCGCCCGTCGCGACGACGGCGCCTTCCAGCGCGAGGTCGCCGTCAAGCTGCTCAAGCGCGGCCTGGACACCGAGGCGCTGCTGCGCCGCTTCCGGCAGGAGCGCGACATCCTGGCGCGGCTCGACCATCCCGGCATCGTGCGCCTGCTGGACGCCGGCACCACGGCCGATGGCCGGCCCTGGTACGCCATGGACCAGGTCGACGGCCTGCCATTGCGCGAGCATGCCGCCCGCCGGGGCCTGGACGTGCGCCAGCGGGTCGCGCTGGTGGCGCGCATCGCCGATGCGGTCGCCTACGCCCATGCCCACCTGGTGGTGCACCGCGACCTCAAGCCGTCCAACGTGCTGGTCGACACGACGGGCCAGCCGCGCCTGCTCGACTTCGGCATCGCCAAGCTGCTGGAACCCACCGCCGGCCAGACCCTGACCGGCACCGGCATGCACGTGCTCTCGCCCGCCTACGCGGCGCCCGAGCTGGTCCTCGGCCGGCCGGTCGGAACCGCCGCCGACGTCTACGGACTGGCGGTGCTGCTGTTCGAGCTGCTCACCGGGCAATTGCCGCATCGCCGGCAGTCGCGCGACCTGGCGGCGCTGGCCGCCGAGGTCGGCAGCGGTGCGCCCGCCGCACAGGCCAGCGAGGTGCTGCGCCGGGTCAGCGGCGAATCCCTGACCACCGTGTATGGAAAGGCGGCCGACACCGCCCGCCTGTCCCGCGAGGTGCGCGGCGACCTGGACCTGGTCCTGGCCATGGCCCTGCGCCCGGAGCCGGCCCGCAGGCACGCCACCGCCGCCGCCTTCGCCGAGGACCTGCGCGCCTGGCTGGCGGGCCGGCCGGTCCGCGCCAAGGCCGACAGTGCGGGCTATCGGGTGCGCCGTTTCCTGCGCCGCAACGCCCTGGCGGTCGCTGCCGCCGGCGCGGTGCTGGCGGCCCTGCTGGTCGGCCTGGGCGGCGCGCTGTGGCAGGCCGGCATCGCCCGTGCCGAGGCGGCCCGTGCCGAGACCCAGGCCGAACAGGCACGCAGCCAGGCCCGGCGCGCCCAGGCGACCCGCGACTTCGTGGTGACCGCATTCGAGGAACTGATCCCGACCGAGTCCGCCGGCGGCGTCCAGCTCAGCCTGGCCGACTTCATCCGCGCCGCCCTGGCGCGCCTGGACCCGGCACTGGCCGACGCCCCGGAGTCGCGCCTGGAACTGCGCGAGGTGCTGGCCACCGCCCTGCAGGAGCTCGGGCACCTCGACGAGGCCCGCGAGGCCCTGCTGCAGCTCGAGCGCGAGCTCGAAGCGCACCCGCAGGTCGGCGACGCCGCGATGCGCGGCTCGGTGCTGCACATGATCGGCGTGAACCTGCTGCGCACAGGGCAGCTCGACCAGGCCCTGGGCTACAGCCGGCGCGCGCTGGATCTCCTGGATGCCGTCGAGGCGCCGACCCCGGAAATCGCCCGGGTACGCCAGAACGCCCGCACCGGGCTGGCCAGCGAGGCGCTGACGCGCGGCCGCTACCACGAGGTGGTGGCGCACTACGAGGCGATGATCGAGGACGAGGCGCGGATCAGCGGCGGTCTGGGCGCCGACGCCGCGGTGCTGTTCGTCAACCTGTGCACGACCCGCGCCAATCTGGGGCAACACGCGCTGGCGATCGCCGACTGCGAGCGCGCCGACGCCCTGCTGGCCACCCGCCCGGAGGCCGCGGCTGCCCGCCAAGTCTGGGTCGACAACGCCCTGGGCCACGCCTTGGCCGCGGCAGGCCGCCATGACGAGGCGGTGGACCGGCTCACCGCGACCCTGGCGGAGGCCTCCGCGCGCCTGGGCGATTCGCACAGGATGACCGGCACGGTGATGGCCAACCTGGCAAGCGCGCACTCCGGCCGCGGCGACCGCGCCCGGGCCCTGGAACTGATCGAACGCTATGGCACCCTGGTCGAGGCCGGTGCCGTGGACCCGCGCCAGCGCGCCCCGGCCGCCGCCCTGCGCGGGCGCGTCCTGCTGGAGAACGGCCGGGTCGACCAGGCCGAGCCGCTGCTGCGCCAGGCCCTGGCCGACGCCGACTCGATCGGCATTGGCGACAGCGCGACCATCCTGCGCAGCCGCCGCCTGCTGGCCGGCATCGAGCAAGGTCGCGGCAACCCGGCCGCTGCCGCCGAGCTGCTCGACCAGGCCATCGACGGCTTCGCGCGCGTCGGCCTGGACCGTCACGAGGAGCTGGCCCGCAGCCTGCGCGCCCGCGCCGCGCTGCTTCGCGACGGCGGCGACGACGACGGCGCGCGTCGCCTGGAAGCGCGCGCCGACGAGGCGGCGCGCGTTCCTGGTGCGGAGTTCAGCGCGGCACCCTGACACCTGGCGGCCGCCCCCCCCTCGATGCCAGGTCCGGGGCCGGTACCCGGCCGACGGGCCCACGCGGCACAAGCCCCGCGCAGCGGAGTGCCGGGGCGCAGGCGCGGCCATTGCAGGGCCGTCGCGCCCGGCGCAGTGCTGACCTGGATCAGGGCAGCCACCCGGCCGCGCCGGCGACACTGCCGCCATGGCCACCACCCATTCCCTCGATCCGCCGCTGCCGTTGCCGGCCCTGCTCACCGCCGCACCGCACCGGCTGCTGTTCCTGGTCGGCGCCGTCAACGTCCTGGCCGGCATGGCCTGGTGGGCGGCCTGGCTGCTGGCCCTGCGCTTCCAGCTCTGGGCTCCGCCGCAGCCGCCGGTGCCGGCCGGCTGGGGCCACGCCCTGGTGATGGGCTTCCAGGTGTTCACGCCCTTCATCTTCGGCTTCCTGCTGACCGTGTTCCCGCGCTGGCTGGGCCAGCCGCCGCTGTCGCGCTGGCACTACGTGCCGGTCGGCGGTGGCCTGTTCGGCGGCCAGTTGCTGGTGCTGGCCGGCCTGTGGGGCCATCCGCACCTGCTGCACCTGGGCGTACTGGCCACCCTGGCCGGCTGGATCGCCGGCCTGGCGGTGCTCGCCAGCGTGCTGCGCCAGGCGCGCGCCCCCGACTGGCACGCGCGCAGCATGCTGCTGGCCCTGTCGCTGGGGCTGGCCGGCCTGCTCTGCTTCGCCGCCTGGCTGCATGCGCAGCAGCACGGCCTGCTGGCGTTCGCCGCGTTCAAGCTGGCCATGCTCGGCTTCCTGCTGCCGGTCTACCTGACCGTGGCGCACCGCATGCTGCCGTTCTTCGCCAGCTGCGTGCTGTCCGGCTACCGCGCCTGGAAGCCGCTGTGGCTGCTGGGCGCCCTGTGGCTGCTGATCGCCGCCCTGCTGGCGCTGGAGCTGGCGCACGCCTACGCCTGGCTGTGGCTGGCGAGCCTGCCGCTGACCGTGCTGTGCCTGGGCTGGTTGCTGCGCATCTGGCCGGCCGGGCCGATGCCCGGCCTGCTGCGCGTGCTCTTCCTGGGCATGGCCTGGCTGCCGATGGCGTTCGCGCTGTACACGGCGCAGTCGCTGGTGATGGCCTTCACCGGCGAGTTCGTGCTCGGCCGCGCGCCGGTGCACGCGCTGGCGGTGGGCTTCTTCGGCTCGCTGCTGGTGGCCATGGTGACCCGGGTCAGCCAGGGCCACTCGGGGCGGCCGCTGCGGATGCCGGCGGTGGCCTGGTTCGCGTTCGCGATGGTGCAGCTGACCGCCGTGGCGCGGATCGCCGCCGAGCTCGCGGTCGACACCTGGGCCTGGCAGGCCTGGGCCGCCGTGACCTGGCTGCTCGCGTTCGTGCCCTGGGTGCTGCGCGGGCTGTACCTGTGGCTGACCCCGCGCGCCGACGGCGCGCCCGGCTGAGTGCGCCGCGATGATCGAGTTCTACCCGCAGATCAAGGCCGTGCACATCGCCGCGGTGTTCGCCAGCGTCGGCCTGTTCGCGCTGCGCGGCAGCGCGATGCTGGCCGGCATGCGCTGGCCGCGCCGCGACCCCGTGCGCTGGCTGAGCTGGAGCATCGACAGCGTGCTGCTGACCGCCGCCCTGATGCTGCTGGTCGTGCTGCCGCGCGAGCTGTTCGCCAACCACTGGCTGAGCGTCAAGCTTGGGCTGCTCGTGCTCTATGTGGCGATCGGCCACCGGGCGCTGGCCGCGGCCCTGCCGCCGGGGCGCCGGCTGCCCTGGTTGCTGGCCGCGCTGGCCTGCTTCGCCTGCATGTACCTGGTCGCCCGCGCCCACCACCCGCTGGGCCCCTGGCTGCTGCTGCGCCCATGAGCGACCCGCTGCTGCACCCCTGCTTCCTGGGGCCCTACGGCGAGAACGACGCCCTGCTCGAGAAGCTGGTCGTCGAATTCCTGCGTGACCACGTCTACTGGCGGCGCAACCTGCACCCCGAAGACCCCCCGGCGATCCCGACCGGCGCCGACCGCCAGCCGTCGTTCCAGGCCTTCGAGGCGCGCATGCGCCGCGAACTGCACACGCTGTCGGCGGCGCTGAAGCGCTCGGTGCCCTTCCACAGCCCGCGCTACCTGGGGCACATGGTCTCGGACCTGCTGCTGCCGGGGCTGGCGGCCTGGTGGCTGACCCTGCCCTACAACCCGAACAACGTCAGCGAGGAGGCCGCGCCGGTCACCATCGGCCTGGAACTCAAGGCCGGCCTGCAGCTGGCGCGGATGCTGGGCTTCGACGCCGACCCGGCGCAGCCGGGCTGCGCCTACGGCCACCTGTGCTCCGGCGGCACCGTGGCGAACTTCCAGGGCCTGCGCCTGGCGCTGGCGCTGAAGGCCTTCCCGGTCGCGCTGCGCGCCGCGGCGCCGCCGCTGCCGGGCCTGCCGGACGACGACCGCGCCGCCTTCAACCTCGCGCCGGCGCGCGCGATCGCCCTGCTGACACAGTGGCAGGCCTTCCTGCGCGGGTTGGCGCCGGCCGAACGCCGGCGCTGGCGCGGGCGCCTGGAGAACGAGCGCCTGGAACAGCTCGGCCTCGCCGGCTTCCTCGCCAGGCACCCGACGCTGACCGCACCGGTCGTGCTGGCGCCGGTCACCGCCCACTATTCCTGGAGCAAGGGCGTCAAGCTGCTGGGGCTGGGCCGCGACCAGTTGCTGACGGTGCCGGAGACCGGCATGCGCCTGGATCTCGCCGCCCTGGACGCGGTGCTGGCCCGCCTGCACCGCCACGGCCAGGACGTGCTCATGGTCGTGCCGGTGCTGGGCAGCACGGAGTTCGGCACCGTCGACCCGGTCGACGGCGTGGTCGCCGCACGCGATCGCTGGGCGGCCCTGGGCCTGGGTTTCTCTGTCCACGTCGACGGCGCCTGGGGCGGCTACCTGGCCAGCCTGTTCCGCGAACCGGACGGTGGCCTGCGCCCGCTGGCGGCGATGCAGGCCGAGCACGACGGCTTCCCGGCGCCGGCGGTGCACGCCGCCTACGCGGCGATCGGCCGCGCCGACTCGGTGACCGTCGATCCGCACAAGCTGGGCTACATCCCCTACGGCGCCGGCGCCTTCGTCGCCCGCGACCGTCGCGCCATGCCCCTGCTCGGCGAGGCCGCCGACTACGTGTTCGACGGCGACCCGGACGACCCGGCGGTGCAGGCGCGCCAGCTCGGCCGCTATCTGCTGGAAGGCAGCAAGTCCGGCGCCGCGGCGGCGGCCGTCTACGTCAGCCACCAGGTGCTGCCGCTAGACCACCGCAACTTCGGCCGCCTGCTCGCGCAGGGCGTGTTCGCGGCCCGGCAGTTCCGCGCCGCCGCCGACCGCTTCGCCGAACGCATGGCCGGGCAGGTCCGCGTCTGCGTGCCGTTCGAGCCGGACAGCAACCTGGTGACGGTCGCCCTCAACCCGTGGCAGAACCGCGACGTGGCCGCGATGAACCGCTTCGTGCGGGCGCTCTACGAGCGCCTGCGCGCGGACACCGAGGCGCCGGTCCAGGGGCGCGCCTTCTTCGGCTCGATCACCACCCTGCGTCCCGACGCTCTGGGCCGCGCCGACACCGGACGCGTGCTCGCCGCGCTGCACCTCGACCCGGCCAGCCTGGACCGTGCCGAGGACGGCGACCGCCTGGTCATCCTGCGCCACACGCTGATGAATCCCTACGTCATCGACGAGGAGAACGGCATCAGCTACATCGACCGCTACTTCGACCACCTGGCCGGCCTGGCCGCGATGCTGGCGCCGGCCGCGGCGGCGCCGGCGGCCTGACCTGGGTCAGGGCGGCCGCGCCGGCCCGCCGACACCCTGACGACATGCCCGACGCCCTGCCAGCCGACACCCTCCCCGTCGCCCCCGCGCGCGACCACGCCTGGGTCCATGGCGCGGTCGCCGCGCTGGCCCGCGAGGCGGCGCGCTCGGCCGACACGCACCTGCTGCACGCACGCTTCCCCGGCTATCCCGGCATCGACTTCTACTTCAAGGACGAGGCCACCCATCCCAGCGGCAGCCTCAAGCACCGGCTGGCCCGCTCGCTGTTCCTCTATGCGCTGTGCAACGGCCGGTTGCGCGAGGGCCAGGCGGTGGTCGATGCCTCCTCGGGCAGCACCGCGATCTCGGAGGCATGGTTCGCCCGGCTGCTCGGCCTGCGCTTCATCGCGGTCCTGCCGGAAGGCACCGCGCCGGGCAAGCTGCGCGAGATCGACGCCCTCGGCGGCGAGTGCCACCTGGTGGTGCCGGGCAGTGACTGCGCGGCCCAGGCCTGCGCGCTGGCCTCCGACATCGGCGGCTGTTTCCTCGACCAGTTCGGGCTGGCCGAGCGCGCCACCGACTGGCGGGGCAACAACAACATCGCCGAATCGATCCTCGGCCAGCTCGCCGGCGAGCCGCACCCGGTGCCGGACTGGATCGTCTGCGGCGCCGGCACCGGCGGCACCTCGGCGACCATCGGCCGCTACCTGCGCTACCGCAGCCTGCCAAGCCGCCTGTGCGTGGCCGAACCGCGCGGCGGCGCCTTCGCGGCCGGCTGGCAGGGCAGGCCGCCCACCGGTCGCTGCAGCCTGGTCGAAGGCATCGGCCGCCCGCGCATCGAGCCCGGCTTCGTATTCGAGGTGGTCGACCGGGTGATCGAGGTCGACGATGCCGCCTCCTGCGCCGGCGCCGCGGTGCTGGCGCAGGCGCTGGGCCGGCGCTGGGGCAGCTCCTCGGGCACCAACCTGGTGGCCTGCCTGGCGCTGGCCGCCGAGTGCGTCGCGCAGGGCCGCCCGGCCAGCATCGTCACCCTCCTGTGCGACCGCGGCGAGCGCCACGCCGAGACCGTCTTCGACGCCGCCTGGCTGGCGGCGCACGTGCCCGGCCACGGCGCCTGGCGGCTCGGCCTGGAGCGCGCCCTTCAGCAGGGCGGCGCCCCGGCGCCGCTGGACTAGGCGATGGCCGCGCGGCGCCGGCGGCCCGGACCGCCTCCGGCGATGCCGGTCGCGCGCCTGCGGCCGGCCCATGCGCTGGGCCGCTGGCTGCTGCTGGGCACCGGCTGGCTGGCCGCGGCGCTGGCGGCCCTGGGTGCCCTGCTGCCGCTGCTGCCGACCACGCCATTCGCCCTGCTCGCCGCCGGCTGCTTCGCACGCAGCTCGCCGCGCTGCCACCGCTGGCTGCTGGCGACGCCCCTGCTCGGCCCGGTGCTGGCCGACTGGCAGGCCGGCCGCGGCGTGCCGCTGGCCGCCAAGTGCGTGGCGCTGGCGCTGCTGTGGCCAAGCATCGGACTGACCGCCACCCTGACGGTCCCGGTCGCCGGGGTGCGCTGGCTGCTGCTGGCGGTCGCGGCCGCGGTCACCGTGTTCCTGCTGCGCCTGCCCACGGCACCGGCGCGCCGCCGCTGACCCAGGTCAGTGCCGGTTCCGGGTGCGCCGGCGACACTGGCCCCGTTGCGAATTCCCCATCCCACCCAGGAGACCACCATGGCATCCGCCTCCCTCCACCGTGCCGCCCTCGCCGCCGCCCTGCTGCTCGCCGCGGGCGTCGCCCAGGCCGACAACTGCACCATCGACCTCGATTCCGACGACGCCATGAAGTTCGACAAGACGGCGCTGACCGTGTCGGCGTCCTGTCCCGAGATCACCATCAACCTGCGCCACACCGGCCGCCTGCCGGCCACCGCAATGGGCCACAACGTGGTGATCGCCGCCAGCGACGTCTGGCAGGGCGTCGCCCAGGACGGCGTCAAGGCCGGCCCGGCCAACCACTACGTGCCGCAGGACGATGCCCGCGTCGTCGGCTACACGCAGATCATCGGCGGCGGCGAGCAGATCTCGGCGACCTTCCCGGGCAGCCGGCTGACCGCCGGCACCGCCTACATGTTCTTCTGCTCGTTCCCGGGCCACTGGGCGATCATGAAGGGCGAGCTCACGGTCACGCCGTGAGCCTGGCCGGGGCGCGGGCACGCCCCGCGCCCCGTCCGCGGGCCGTCCCCGGCCCGCACCGCCCCGCCCGCCGCGCGCGGGGCGGCCGCGGTCCTCGTTGAAGTCCCGGTCAGCGCCACTGCGGCGCCTCCCCCGCCCCACCACCGGTTGCGGCGAGCGTGCCGCGACCGGATCCACCTGCCCGACCAGCGTGCCGCCGGCGGCGAGGGCCGCTACGCGGCCCCTCGTCGACGCCCGGCGCAGGCCCCGCGGCCGCAAGGTCGCCCGTCGCAACCGCCCGGCGACGCCGTGGTGGTGGCCCCAACCCGCCCGACGGCGGCGCAGGCGCGGGCGACCGCTGCCCGGCGCGCGCGGGGCAACGTCCGCGCAGGGGTGCGTCCCTGCCGCGGCGGTCGCGGGCCGCGGCCGACCGTGGCGCTCACCACTCCACGGCCAGCGTCGCCGAGACGGCGCGGCCCGGGCGGGTGTAGAAGCCCAGGTCGGGGGCGTTCGCGGCCAGGCCGCGGACGCCGCCCCACTCCCAGTAGCGGCGGTCGCCCAGGTTGGTCAGGCCGAGGTTGAGCCGGACGTGCTGGCCGGCCTGCAGCCAGGCGTACAGGTCGTGACGGACCCAGCCGGGCGGAGCGAACGGTGCCGGGCCGGTGCCCGGATCGAGGCGGCGCTTGCGCTGGCTGGCGACCACCGCCCATTCCGCGCCGAACAGGCCGCTGCCATGGTCCCAGCGCAGGCCGGTGGCGATGCGGCCGGGCTCGATGCTGTTGAGCGGCTGGCCGCGCCGGGTGTCGTCGCCCTCGGCCCAGGCCGCCGCGGCGCGCAACTCGAAGCCGGAAAGGCGCTCCGACAACCCGCCTAGCCGCCAGAGCAGCTCGCCCTCGGCGCCGCGGATGCGGGCGCGGTCGCGGTTGACCGACTGGAACACCAGGGCGCCGGTGGCCGGGTCGATGCCCAGGTTGGCGCGCGACTCGATCAGGTCGCGGTAGCGGTTCTCGTACACCGAAACGCTGGCGCGCAGGTACCTTCCGACGTGCCGCCACCCCAGCTCCACGCCGGCGCTGCGCTCCGGGCGCAGGTCCGGGTTCGGCCGCACCTCGTAGTTGAAGGTCGGCAGGCTCAGGCCGATGTTGACGTCGCCGAACGGCGCCGCCCGGAAGCCCCGCGCGTACTGCACGAACAGGCTGTGCCCGCCGCCGGCGGACCAGCGCATCGCCAGCCGCGGGGTGAGCTGGGTCTCGTCGACATCGACCGGCTCGAGGTCGGGGTAGTCGTCGCGGAAGATGGCATCGGGATCGGCGCGCAACCGGTAGGCCTCGGCGCGCAGGCCCGGGATCACCGCGAAGCGGCCGCCCAGGGCGATCTCGTCCTGCCAGAACAGCGCCAGGGTGTCGCTGGTCGAGGTCGGGAAGTCGCGCACCGGGAAACGCTCGCCGAGCACCACGTTGCTGGTGGCGCCGGTCGCGAGGTTGGTCTCCAGGCCGTCGCGGAGCCCCTCGTGGCGCTGCCGGACAGCGTCGAGGCCGAACACGTGCCAGTGCGACAGGGGGCCTTCGCCGGCGCGCGCCTGGCCGACGAGGCCGAGGCCGGTGGCGCGGGTGTCGTACTCGAAGCGCCGGAAGCGCAGCGACTCGAAGGGCGTCGCGGCATCGGGCAGGCGCCACTGCAGGCTGTCCTGGACGGTGCGGCTGCGCTGGCCGTAGACCTGTCCCTCGAGCTGGTCGAGCCAGGCCAGCCCCGGCTGCCAGGCACCGGCCAGGCTGAGCCGGCTGCGCCGGTTGCCGTCGTCGGCCAGCAGGCGGTAGGTGGTCGAGAAGCGGCCCGGCCCGAAGGTCAGCGAGCGCACGTCGGTGTCGCGGTCCTCGCGGCCGGCATCGACGGTCAGGGTGTAGCGGCCGGCGTCGCCCTCATGCACGGCCTTGGCGAGCAGCGCCTGGCGCCGCCAGTCGGCCGGATTGGGCCGGTCGCGCTCGCGCCAGGCGCGATTGCCTGTCGCCTCGCCCTCGCGCCGTCCGTACAGCGCCATGGCCTCCCAGCGGCCATCGCCTGAGATGGCCGCCCAGGTGGCGCTGGCCAGCACGCTGTCGTCGACGCCCGACCAGCCCAGCCGGCCGCCCAGGTAGGTACCGCCGTCGACGCGGGCCAGGAAATCGCCGGGATCGCGGGTGCGGAAGGCGACCACGCCGGCGAGGGCGTCGCTGCCGTACAGGGTCGAGGCCGGGCCGCGCTGCACCTCGACGCGGTCAACCGCCTCGAGCTCGACCAGGTCGCGCCCGGCCGCCGCGAACTGGCCCACCGCGAAGCCGTCGGCGACCGGCACGCCGTCGACCAGGATGCGCACCCGGTTGCCCTCCAGGCCGCGGATCGAGAAACCGCGGTTGCCGAACCGGTTGGCGTCGCTGACCACGCCGATGCCCGGCGTGTACCGGACCAGGCCGTCGAGGTCCTGGACCAGTTGCCGCTCGATGTCGTCGCGCTCGACCCGGGAGACGCTGGCGACCACCTGGCTGATCGGCTCGGCGGCCCGGCTGGCGACCACCACGACGGTGTCGAGGGTCTCGGCCTCGGCTGGCAGCGGCGGCACCTGGGCGGCGCTGGCCGGCCAGACGAGGAGGGCGAACAGGGGCGACAGGCTCATGACGGCGACAGGCTCTTTGACTGGCGCGCATTCTGACGCGATCGCGCGCATCGGCTCTTGACCTCGGTCAGCGCCGGGTTCGACACCCCCGGCGCGGCGGGGTATGGTGGCGCGGCAAGTGCGGATCGGCCCCGCCCGGCCCGGCGGACAACCGGGGACCGTCGCAACGGGAGGCGACGGGCGCGGCGGCCGGCCTGATCCAGGTCAGAGCCCGGGTCGTCCCGGCGACCCGACAATGGTGGCCGGAAAAGGCTACCGAGGAGAGCCATCATGCGTCGCTTGCGAGGTTCCATCCTGCTCCTGTCCTGCCTGGCCTCCGGCCTGGCACTGGCGCAGGCCGATGTCGTCAACGAGCGGCCCCCCAAGTCGGAGGCGGACACCGCCAAGGCGGCCTACCTGGCCCAGTGCGCGGCCTGCCACCAGCCCGAGGGGACCGGGCTGGCCGGCGCCTTCCCACCGCTCGCCGATTCCGACTGGATCGCGGAGCAGGGCGCCGACGGGGTGATCGAGGTGATCCTCAAGGGACTCACCGGCAAGATCACCGTCAACGGCGTCGACTACGACAACGTCATGCCGGCGATGAGCCACCTGTCCGACGAGGACGTGGCGGCGATCGTCAACCACGTCATGAACAGCTGGGACAATCCCGGCGGCACCGTGACCGTGGCCGAGGTCGCCGAACAGCGCGCGGCGCTGGCGGTCAGCCCCGACACGTCGCAGGGCCAGGCGCACCCGGGCACCAGCCAGGCACAGGCCGCCTACGAGGGCGCGCCGACCACCCTGGCGGGCGCCGACGTCCGGCAGGTGCGCACGCCCGGCGCGCCCGACATGACCGAGGCCGAATTCGCCCAGGCCAGCGACATCTTCTTCCAGCGCTGCGCCGGCTGCCACGGCGTGCTGCGCAAGGGCGCCACCGGCAAGCCGCTGACCCCGGACCTGACCCAGCCGCGCGGCACCGACTACCTGAAGGCGCTGATCAACTTCGGCTCGCCCGGCGGCATGCCCAACTTCGGCACCGGCGGCGAGCTGACCGCCGACCAGGTCGACCTGATGGCGCGCTTCCTGCAGCACACCCCGCCCAATCCGCCGGAATGGGGCATGGCGGAGATGCGCGACAGCTGGAACCTGCTGGTGCCGGTCGAGGACCGTCCGACCCGTCCGCAGCACGACCGCAACATCGAGAATTTCTTCTCGGTGACGCTGCGCGACTCCGGCGAGGTCGCCATCATCGACGGCGACACCAAGGAAATCGTCACCATCGTCAAGACCGGCTACGCCGTGCACATCTCGCGGGTCTCGCATTCCGGCCGCTACGTCTACACCATCGGCCGCGACGGCAAGGTGGACCTGATCGACCTGTGGATGGATCCGCCGCAGCGCGTCGCCGAGATCAAGATCGGCCTGGAGGCGCGCTCCGTGGAGACCTCCAAGTACGAGGGCTTCGAGGACCGCCTGGCGATCGCCGGCGCCTACTGGCCGCCGCAGTACGTGATCATGGACGGCCCGACCCTGGAGCCGAAGGTGATCGTCTCGACGCGCGGCACCACGGTCGACACCCAGGAGTACCACCCCGAGCCGCGCGTCGCGGCGATCGTCGCCAGCCACCGGCATCCGGAGTTCATCGTCAACGTCAAGGAGACGGGCCGGATCCTGCTGGTCGACTACAGCGACCTGGAGAACCTCAAGGTGACCACCCTGAACGCCGCGCGCTTCCTGCACGACGGCGGCTGGGACGTCACCAAGCGCTACTTCCTGACCGCCGCGAACCAGAGCGACAAGATCGCCGTGGTCGATTCCCAGGAACAGCGCATGGTCGCCCTGGTGGACGTCGAGAAGATCCCGCATCCCGGCCGCGGCGCCAACTTCGTGCACCCGGAGTTCGGGCCGGTCTGGGTGACCTCGGCCCTGGGCAACGCCAACATCACGCTGGTCGGCACCGATCCCGAAGGCCATCCGGACCATGCCTGGCAGGCCGTGCAGGTGATTCAGGGCCAGGGCGGCGGCTCGCTGTTCGTCAAGACCCACCCCCGCTCGCGCAACCTGTGGGTCGACACGCCGCTGCACCCGGACGAAGACATCGCGCAGTCGGTGGCGGTGTTCGACATCGGCAATCTGGAGGCCGGCTTCGAGGTCCTGCCGATCGCCGAGTGGGCGAACCTGGGCGAAGGTCCCAAGCGCGTCGTCCAGCCCGAGTACAACCAGGACGGCACCGAGGTCTGGTTCTCGGTGTGGAACGGCAAGGACCAGCGTTCGGCGATCGTCGTGGTCGACGACCGCACCCGCAAGCTCAAGGCGGTGCTCGACGACCCGCGCCTGATCACGCCGACCGGCAAGTTCAACATCAACAACACGGTCAACGACGTCTACTGACCGTGGCCAGGTGACGCGGCCGGCGGGCATCCCCCGGCCGGCCGCGGCGCCCCCATTCTCCCTCCGGGGCCGGCCTTGCGGCACTATCGCCGGATGCCGGCCCCGCATTTTCTCCTCCGACTGGTCGCCGCCGGGCCCGACGCGGTCACCGCCGGCCTCTTCCTGACCCTGTGGATCGCGCCCCTGGCCCTGGGCGAAAGCGGCGTGCGCAACGCCCTGCTGGTCATGCTGGTCGAGTTCGTGCTGATCCACGCCGCCGGTTTCCTGGGCGGCCTGCTGCTGAACCCTGCGCTGCCGCGCGCCAGGCGCGTCCTGGCGCTGGCCGGGTTCGCCGGCTTCTACCTGATGTTCGTCGGCGCCTTCATGCTGGCCTTCCGCGAGTGGTGGCCGGTGCTGGTGTTCGGCTGGCTGGTGCTGGGCAAGTTCGGCCTGATCGTCACCGGACGCGGTGCCAGCGAGGCGCAGACCGCGGTCTGGGGCATGTCGGCGCTGATCTACCTGCTGGGCGCCTTCGCCACCATCCTGCTGCCGCTGCCGCGCCTGGGCGTCGGTGTCGAGGTGGTCGGCCAGCTCGGCCTGCCCGGCAGCGGCCTGTGGGTCGAGCAGCCGCACCGGGTGCTGGCCTTCGGCTTCCTGTACTTCGGCCTGCTCGCGGTCTTCAAGTGGCACAACGTCGGGCTGCCGACGCGGATCCCGACAGCGACGCGCCGCCGGCGCGGCTGACCCCGCTCCCTGCTCCCTGCTCCCTGCACCTAAGCCACCAACGTATTGAGCTCGAAGATCGGCAGCAGGATCGCCAGGACGATCGCCAGGACCAGCACGCCGACCAGCAGGATCATCGCCGGTCCGAGCACCGCGACGAAGGTCGACAGCCGGTTCTCCAGCAGGGTCGCCTCGTGCGCCGCCGCCTCGTCGAGCATGTGCGGCAGCCGGCCGGCGCGTTCGCCGCTGGCGATCAGGCGCAGGGTCACCGGCGGGAACAGCCGGCTCTCCGCCAGCGCCGGGGCCAGACCGGCGCCCTCGCGCACCCGCGCCTGGGCGCGCTCCAGGGCCTGCCGCAGCGGCACCAGCGAGACCGTCCGGGTCGCCATCGCCAGCGCCTCCAGCATCGGCACGCCGGCACCCGCCAGCAGGCCCAGGGTGCGGGTGAAGCGGGCGGTGTCCAGCGCCAGGCGCAGCCGGCCCAGCACCGGCACCCGCAGCAGCAGCCGCTGCCAGCGGCCACGCCGGGCCGGATCGCGCAGCAGCAGGCGAAGCAGCAGCGCCAGCGCGATGCCGGCCAGCAGCAGCCAGGGGCCGGCCCAGGGCAGGCCCTCGGCGGCGGCGACCAGGGCGCGGGTCAGCCAGGGCAGTTCGCGACCCAGGTTGTCGAACACCTCGATCACCTGCGGCACCACGTACAGCAGCAGGCCGGCCACCACCAGCAGGGCGACGGCGGTCAGCAGCAGCGGGTACAGCAGGGCCATCCAGACCCGGCGCCGCAGGGCCTCGCGGCCCTCGGCATGATCGGCCAGGCGCGCCAGAACGTGGTCCAGCCGGCCGCTGCGCTCGGCGGCGGCGACCGAGGCGCGGAAATACTCGGGAAAGCTGTCGGGCTGCTCGGCGAACGCCGTGGCCAGGGCCGCGCCTTCGCGCACGCGCGTGCGCAGGGTCGCCAGCACCGCGGCCTGGCGGGCGTCCTCGGCCTGCTCGGCCAGGGCTCCGAGTGCCTCCTCCAGCGGCAGGCCGGCCGACAGCAGGGTGGCGAGTTCGCGGGTCAGCAGGGCCAGCTGGCCGGGCGGCAGGCCGCGCCGCCGCAGGCTGAGCGGCTCGCCGTCGCGACCGCCCGGGGCGGCGGCCTCCACCGCCAGCGGCGCCAGGCCGCGGTCGCGCAGGGCGCCGCGCGCGGCGCGCGCGCTGTCGGCCTCGACGACGCCGGTGAGGCGGCGACCGGCGGCGTCCAGGGCCTGGTACTCAAAGGCCGGCATGGCGAGGCGTGCGGGTCATCGGCGGCGGGGGGCGGCACTGCCGGCAAGTATGACCGGAACCCACGGCACCATCACCCGTCCAGGAACTGCAGGCGCGCGAGGTCGGCGTACAGGCCGCCGGCCGCGACCAGCGCCTCGTGGCGTCCCTCGGCGACGATCCGGCCGCGGTCGAGGACGACGATGCGGTCGGCCTTGCGCACGGTCGCCAGCCGGTGGGCGATCACCAGCGTGGTGCGGTCGCGCATCAGGCCGTCCAGGGCGCGCTGCACCAGCGCCTCGCTGTGCGCGTCGAGGGCGCTGGTGGCCTCGTCGAGCAGCAGCAGCGGCGCCTCGCGCAGCACCGCACGGGCGATCGCGATGCGCTGCTGCTGGCCGCCGGACAGGCGCACGCCGCGCTCGCCGAGGTCGGTGTCGTAGCCGTCCGGCATCTCCTTGATGAACTCGTCCGCGCCGGCGGCGCGGGCCGCCGCATCGATCTCCGGGCGGGTCGCGTCGGGGCGACCGAAGGCGATGTTGTCGGCGGCGCTGGCGGCGAACAGCACCGGGTCCTGCGGCACCAGGGCGAAGGCGCCGCGCAACGCTTCCAGCGGCAGGCTGCGCAGGTCGACGCCGTCCAGGGTGATCCGGCCGCCCTGCGGATCGAAGAAGCGCAGCAGCAGGGCGAACACCGTGCTCTTGCCGGCGCCGGACGGACCGACCAGGGCAACCGTCTCGCCGGGACGGACGACCAGGTCGAAGCCGTGCAGGGCAGGCGCGTCGGGCCGGGTCGGATAGCGGAACTCCACCGACTCGAGGCGCAGCTCGCCGCGGACCGGCGCGGGCAGCGCGGCAGGATCCGCGGGCGCGACGATCGCCGGCCGGGTATCCATCAGCTCGCCGATCCGCCCCAGGGCCCCGGCGCAACGCAGCACCTCCCCCCAGACCTCGGTCAGGCCGCCCACCGAGCCGGCCGCGATCACCGCGTAGAGCACGAACTGCCCCAGTACCCCGGCTTCCATGCGGTCGTCCAGCACGGCGTGGGCGCCGGCCCAGAGCACCACGGTGATCGCGCCGAAGCTGAGCGCGATCGCCAGGAAGGCAAGCAGGGCGGTCATGCCGATCCGCCGACGCGCCGCGTCCAGGGCGCGCGCCACCGCCCCCCGGTAGCGCCCGGCCTCGCGGACCTCGCGGCCGTTGGCCTGCACCGCGGCGATCGCCGACAGCGATTCGGAGGCCACCGCCGTGGCGTCGGCGATGCGGTCCTGGCTCTCCCGCGACAACCGTTCGACGCGGCGCCCGAACACCACCATCGGCGCGATCACCGCCGGTATCACCAGCGCGGTGAGGCCGGCCAGGCGCGGGCTGGTGGCGACCATGGCGACGGAGGCGCCGACCAGCATCACCGCGCTGCGCAGCGCCACCGACAGGGTCGACCCGACCACCGTCTGCACCCGCTCGGTGTCGGCGGCCAGCCGCGACACCAGCTCGCCGGAGCGGGTGCGCTCGAAGAAACCCAGGTCGAGGTGCAGCAGGTGGCCATACAGGCGCGTGCGCAGGTCGGCGGCGACCCGCTCGCCGAGCAGGCTGACGCAGAAGTAGCGGGCGGCGCCAGCCAGCGCCATCACCCCGGCGACCACCAGCAGGCCCAGGAAACCCAGGTCGAGCAGGCGCGGATCGGTCTGCCCGAAGCCGTAGTCGATCATGTACCGGGCCGCCACCGGCAGCGCCAGCGTCGCCGCCGAGGACAGCGCCAGGAACACCAGCCAGCCGGCCAGCAGGCCGCGGTGCCGCCGCACCAGCGGCCACAGCCTGCGCAGGGCGCCCAGCGGCGCGGCGGGCGCGACGACCGCCTCGGACGTGTCCATCTTCGTGCTCAAGCCGGTTTCCTCGCAGGGCGCGCCGCGGCGTCCGCCGCCGCAGGACGGCTGGCCCCGCCCGCGTCGCGGGCGGAGGCGGCATTGTGGGGCAAGCGGCCCGGGCGCGTCGCCGCACGCGACCGCCCGCAGGCGGCCGACGCGCGCGCGCGGCGCAATGAGATGCCGCGCCCGGCTGATCGACAAGGCCGCCGTTGCGGCCGCCGCGCGCCCTGGCCGGACACCCGGGTCAGGAATCGCGGGTCACGCGCAGCACTTCCTCGACGCTGGTGACGCCGGCCACGCACTTGGCCCAGCCATCGGCGAGGATGCCCGGCGTGCGGGTGCGCGCCAGGCGCTCGAGGTCGGCCTCGGCGGCGTTGTCGTGGATCAGGGCGCGCATCGCCTCGTCGACCACCACCAGCTCGTGGATGCCGGTGCGGCCGCGGTAGCCGGCGCTGCCGGCGCGCGGACGGTACAGGGTCGGTGGCGGCGATACCGGCGCCAGCCCGAAGGCCGCGAAATCGGCGGTGCCGGCCGCATAGGCCTCCCGCTGGGCGGGATCGAGCACGCGCACCAGGCGCTGCGCCAGCACGCCGAGCAGGCTGGAGGCCAGCAGGAAGGGTTCGACGCCCATGTCGCGCAGCCGGGTGACCGCGCCGATCGCGGTGTTGGTGTGCAGGGTCGACAGCACCAGGTGGCCGGTCAGCGAGGCCTGCACGGCGATCTGCGCGGTCTCCAGGTCGCGGATCTCGCCGACCATCACCACGTCCGGGTCCTGGCGCAGGATGGCGCGCAGGCCGCGCGCGAAGCTCATGTCGATGCGGGTGTTGACCTGGGTCTGGCCGATGCCCTCGAGGTCGTACTCGATGGGATCCTCGACGGTGAGGATGTTGCGGGTCGCGTCGTTGAGGCGCTCCAGCGCCGCGTACAGGGTCGTGGTCTTGCCCGAGCCGGTCGGGCCGGTCACCAGGGCGATGCCGTGCGGGCGGTGGATCAGGGCGTCGAGGGCCTCGCGCACGCCGTCGACCATGCCGAGCTGGCCGAGGTCGAGGCGCCCGGCCTGCTTGTCGAGCAGGCGCAGGACCACGCGTTCGCCATGGCCCGAGGGCAGGGTCGAGACGCGCACGTCGACCGGCCGGCCGGCGACGCGCAGGGCGATGCGGCCGTCCTGCGGCAGGCGCTTCTCGGCGATGTCCAGGCGCGCCATGACCTTGACGCGGGAGGCCAGCGCCGGCGCCCAGCCGCGCGCCAGGGTCAGCACCTCGCGCAGCACGCCGTCGACGCGCAGGCGCACGGCGACGCGCTGCTCGAACGGCTCGACGTGGATGTCCGAGGCGTTCTCCTTCACCGCCTGGGTGAGCAGGGCGTTGAGCAGGCGGATCACCGGCGCCTCGTCGGCGCTCTCCATCAGGTCCTCGGGCTCGGGCAGGCCCTCGGCCAGGGTCGCCAGGGAGGCGTCCTCGCCGGCCATGGCGGCGGCCTCCTGGCCGGCGTCGCCGCCGGCATAGACCTGCCGCAACTGGCGCTCGAAGGCGGCCTCGTCGCAGGGCAGCAGGGCCAGCGGCAGGCCGGCGGCGCGCTGCAGCTCGGCGAGCACCGGCAGGGCGACACCGGGGCGATGCATCACCTGCAGCCGGCCGGCCTCCACCGCCACCACGACGACGCCGTGGCGGCGCGCGAAGGCGTACGGCGGGCGCACCGCCGTGGCGGCTTCAGCGGCGGCCACGGCGCGACCTGCGCTCGGGCGGCGGCGGCTCGGTCGGCAGCGGCTCGGCGACGCCCGGCGCCGGCAGCGCCTCGAGTTCGGGCAGCAGCGGCTTCTCCTCGGGCCGCAGCAGGCCGCGGCCCTGGTCGATCATGCGCTGCTGCTCGCCGCGCACCTGGTTGTACTTGGCGCCGGAGACCGCCGCCTCGGTGGCGGCGTCGCGCAGGATCACCGGGCGCAGGAAGATCATCAGGTTGCGGCGGATGCGCGCCGAGCTGCGGTACTTGAACAGATTGCCCAGCACCGGGATGTTGCCCAGCCCGGGCACCTTGTTCTCGCGCTCGTTCTGGTCCTCGGTGACCAGGCCGCCCAGCACCAGCATCTGGCCGTCGCCGACCAGCACCGAGGTGCGCAGGATGCGCTGGTTGGTGATCAGGTCGGCGGCGCCGGCCAGCGGCGGCGCCAGGCTCGAGATCTCCTGTTCGAGCGCCAGCACCACGGCGTCGCCCTCGTTGATCTGCGGCGTCACCTTGAGCTTCAGGCCGATGCTCTTGCGCTCGATGGTGCGGAACGGGTTGACCAGGGCGTTGTTGCCGCCGCTGCCGCCGCCGGTGACCGGCGTGGTGAACTCGCCCTGGATGAAGGGCACCTCCTGGCCGACCTCGATCAGGGCCTCCTGGTTGTCCAGGGTGACGATGGTCGGCGTCGACAGGATGTTGGTGCCGGTCTGCGAATTGAGCGCGCGCAGAAGGGCCCCGATGTTGAGGATCTGGATCGGCTCGCCGTCGTCGCCGGGAATGCTGAGGATGCCGTCCAGCCAGCCCAGGTTGAGCCCGCCCGGCAGGCTGCCCAGCGCCCCGGGGCCACCCAGGGTCGGATCCAGGATGTTGCCGCCGCCCGGCCCGGTGAAGTTGGTGCCGCCGAAGATGCCGCGGCCGAGCTGGCCGTTGTCCTCGGCGAAGGTCTGCCACTGGATGCCGAACTCGCGGGCGCGCTCCTCGGCGACCTCGGCGATCACCGCCTCGATCAGCACCTGGGCGCGGCGGATGTCGAGCTGGCGGATCACCCCGCGCAGCGACTCCATGATCGCGCCCGGCGCGGAGATCACCAGGGCGTTGGTCGGCTCGTGGGCCTGGATCGCGGTGGCGGTGCGCGCGCCCTCGCCCTCGCCGCCGGGCGCGCCCTCCAGCGAACGCGCCAGGGCCTCCATGACCGGCACCAGGTCGCGGGCGGCGGCGTAGCGCAGGTAGACGACCTGGGTGGTCTCGCCCGATTCCAGCGGCGTGTCCAGGTGCGCGACCAGGGTGCGCAGGCGCAGGCGGCCGCGTCTGTCGCCGGTCAGCAGCAGCGAGTTGCTGCGCACGTCGGCGACCAGGCGCGGGCCGGCCTCGCCGCCGACGCCGCCGAGGGTGCGCGCCAGTTCGGCGGCGTTGGCGTGGCGCAGCGGGATCACCTCGACGTCCTCGCCGCCGGCGGTGTCGATGCGCCGCACCAGGCGCTCGATGCGGTCGACGTTGCCGGCGCGGTCGACCACGACGATGGCGTTGCTGCCCTCGTGCACGGCGACCTGCGCGGCCTGCGGCAGCAGCGGCCGCAGCAGCTCGGACAGCTCCCGCGCCGATACGTTGCTGACCGCGATGACGCGGGTCACCAGGGCGTCCGGGGCGGTGGCGCCGGGAACCTCGGCCGGGATGTCGAGCTGGCGGGCCACGGCGTCGGGCACGATCCGCACCAGGCGGCCGCTGGGCACCGCCGCGAAGCCGTTGATGCGCAGCACCGACAGGAAGGTGTCGTAGACCTCGGCCGGCGTCATCGGCTCGCTGGTGATCACCGTGACCTTGCCCTCGACGCGCGGGTCGACGATGAAGTTGCGTCCGGTGATCTCGGCGACCGTGGCGATCAGCACGTTGATGTCGGCGTTGCGCAGGTTGAGCGTCTGCGGCGTGCCGGACTCGACCGGCGGCGGCGACTGGGCGTGGCCGACGGCGGCGGCCAGGGCCAGCAGCAGGGCCAGCAGGCGCACCGGCAGGAAGGAGGCGGGATCGGCGGTCATTTCAGGTCCACGTTGAGCGTCTGCGTGTTGCCGTCACGGCGCAGGGTGACGCTGACCCGGCCGGCGTCGCGGACGCTGGCCAGGATCTCCTGGGCGCGCGCCGGATCGCGCACGTCGATGCCGTTGACGGCGGTGACGATATCATCCGGGCGCAGGCCCAGGCGCTCGACCAGCGGCGCCGCGGCGCCGCCGGACAGGCGGACCCCGGCGATCCGGCCGTTCTCGAACACCGGCAGCACCTGCACCTGGCGCGCCAGCTCGGCCGGGTCGACGGCGATCTGCCGCTGCACCGCCTGCCAGTCGACCTCGCCGCCGGCGGCGATCCCGGCCTGGGGGACCACCCCGAGCAGGGCCGGCATCCGGTCGACGCCGGCACCGCCGTCCGGCACCGGTGCCGGGACCGGACCGCCCCCCTGCGGCCGCAGCAGGCTCAGTGCCTCCTCGACGCCGTTGCGTTCGATCAGGACGCGGTCGGGCAGCACCGCACGCAGGCGGCTGCCGCCCGGCAGTGCGGTGCCGACCCGGTAGGCCCCCTGCCCCCCGGAGGCATCGGCGATCAGGGCGACGCCGGCGGCCGGGTCGAGTTCGGCGAGCACGCCGACCAGGACCAGGGCCTGGTCGGTCTCCGGGGCGCTGGCGGCGCGGCGCAGGGGATCGCCGTCCCCGAACGCGCTGCCGAACAGGTGCCAGCCCGACAGCGATTCCGCCGGCGCCACCAGGTCGGGGGCGCTGGCCGGGTCGGTGGTGCGGGCCTGTTCGCCCGCGGCGGGCCAGGACAGCGCGGTCGCCAGCAGGCGCACCGCCAGCCAGGCGCAGGCAAGCGCCAGCCCGGCGAGCGCCAGCAGGGCCGGCCAGGGCCGATGACGTCCGCCGTGGAATGCGATCACGCTGGCCATGCCTTTCGTTCGCCGTCCGCCGGTCGAGAGGGCGGAGCGTAGCAAATCCGTGCCGCCCGGCCGGCAGCGGCGGCCGGGCGGCACCGGCTCAGCACCGGCTCAGCACCGGCTCAGCTCCGGCTCAGCACCGGCTCAGCGCCGGAACAGGTTGCGGATGCGGCTGACCAGGCTGCGCAGGCCGGACTCCTTGCGGTGCGCCTGTTCATGGTCCTTGCGCTTGCCCGGCGGCCGCGGCTCATGGCGGCCGCGTGCGGCAGGTGCCGGCGCTGCCGACCCGGCCTCGGTCGCGGTCCCGGCGACCTCGGCCGGCTTGCGCCGGTTCCGGCCACCGCGCCGCCGCCGCTTGCCGGTGCCGCCCTCCGCGCGTCCGGCGGCGGCAGGGACGGCCTCCGGCATCGCCGTCGGGACCGCTGCCGCGACCACCGCGGCATCGGCCGGCGGCGCGGCATCAGTGCGCGGACGGCGCTCGCCGCGGCCGCCCCCGGAACGCGGCGCGCCGCGTCCCTCGCGGCTGCGGCCTTCGCCCGGCCGCCCGCCGCGACCACCGCCGCCGCGACCGTCGCGCTCGCGTCGCGGCGGCCGGTCATGGGCGGCGGAACCGGCGTCGTCGCCGCTCTCGTCCCCGTCGGCGTCGCCGGCCAGGCTGCTGCGCGGCGGTGCCGCCGGCATCACCAGCCAGGCGGGGTCGATCTGGCCGCGCGGGATCGACTGGCCGATGTAGGCCTCGATGTCGGGCAGGCTGACCGCGTAGGTCTCGCAGGCGAAACTGATCGCGTCGCCCTCGGCGCCGAGCCGGGCGGTGCGGCCGATCCGGTGCACGTAGTCCTCGGCGTCCTGCGGCAGGTCGTAGTTGATGACGTGGCTGACCGCAGGGATGTGCAGGCCGCGGGCGGCGACGTCGGTGGCCACCAGGACGTCGACCTCGCCGGCCTGGAAGCGGCGCAGCAGGCTCTCCCGCTTCTTCTGCGGGACGTCGCCGGACAGCGCGCCGACCCGCCAGCCGTAGCGCTTCAGCCACTCGGTGACGCGCTCGACCCAGTGCCGGGTGTTGACGAACACGATGGTGCGCTCGACCGCCAGGTGCTTCATCAGGTTCAGCAGCAGCGGCTTCTTCTCGTCGGCGGCCGGGAAGTAGACGACCTGCTTGACGCGGTCGGCGGTGACGTTGTCGGTCTCGACCTTGAGCTCGACCGGGTTGTTCATGTGCTCGTAGGCGAGCTCGCGGACCCGGTGGCTGAGGGTCGCCGAGTACAGCAGTCCCTGGCGGCGGTCGCTGGCCGGCAGCCGGCGCAGCACGTAGCGGATGTCCTTGATGAAGCCGAGGTCGAACATGCGGTCGGCCTCGTCGATCACCACCACCTCGACGCCGCGGAAATCGACCGCGCCCTGCTTGTAGTAGTCGATCAGGCGGCCGGGCGTCGCGATCAGCACGTCGATGCCGTCCTGCAGCGCCTGGCGCTGCTTGTCGTAGTCGGTGCCGCCGTAGGCCAGCGCCATGCGCAGGCCGGTGTTGCGGCCGATCGCCATGGCGTCCTTGTGGATCTGGATGGCCAGCTCGCGGGTCGGCGCGACGATCAGCACGCGGGGATCGCCGGTGCGGCGCTCGGGCAGCGCGTCGCGGGTCAGCAGTCGCTGGAAGGCGGCGACCAGGAAGGCGCCGGTTTTGCCGGTGCCGGTCTGGGCCTGGCCGGCGACGTCGACGCCCTGGAGCGCCTCGGGCAGCGTCAGCGCCTGGATCGGCGTGCAGCGCGTGAAGCCGGTGGCCTCGAGGCCGGAGAGCAGGTCGGGATGGAGGTCGAAGCTGGAGAAGAAGACGTCGGTCAGGGGTTGCTGCATGGGGGTCTCCGGCGCGCACCGCGCGCCGCATGGTGGGTGGCATTCTTGAATTGCCGGGAGGGCGGTCCCACAATGCCGGAGACCGCAGGGGCCCGCCTGGATGGCGCGCCGATCCCGCAAATGTTAACGCAAACCGTGCCTTGCCGTGCGGTTGCACGGCAAGGAGACGTCATGAGCGAGCACATCGTCCACGTCGGCGAGACCGACTTCCAGGCCCAGGTGCTGGAGGCCGGCGAGCCGGTCCTGGTCGATTTCTGGGCCGAGTGGTGCGGGCCCTGCAAGGCGATCGCCCCGCTGCTGGACGAGCTGGCCGACGAATACGCCGGCCGCCTCAAGGTCGCCAAGCTGAACGTCGACCAGGCCCAGCGCCTGGCGGTGAGCTACAACGTGCGCAGCATCCCGACCCTGATCGTGTTCCGCGACGGCAAGCCGCACGCCACCCAGATCGGCCTGTCCGGCAACGCCCGCACCGCCCTGCGGCAGTTCGTGGACAAGGCGATCGCCTGAGCCGCGCCGCCGGCCCCGGCGCCGTCGCGCGCCCGGGCCGGCCTGAACCCCGGGCAGGCGCCGGGCTGGACAGCGCCGCGCCACGCCGCTAAGTTAGGCGCCGTCGACCGCCCCACGGGCCGTCGCCTTCCCCGATTCAACACTTCCCGCGCGTTCCCGCACGGGCTCCCCCGAATCGATCAATCCGCGCCGCTCCGGCGCGTCGAGTGTTGCCATGAACCTGACCGAACTGAAACGGAAACCCCCGGCCGAGCTGGTTGCGTGGGCCGAGGAACTGGGCATCGAGGGCGTCGCCCGCGCCCGCAAGAACGATGTCATCTTCGCCCTGCTCAAGCAGCTCGCCAAGAGCGGCGAGGGCATCGACGCCGAAGGCGTGCTGGAGATCCTCCCGGACGGCTTCGGCTTCCTGCGCGGCGCCGAGGCCAGCTACCTGGCCGGGCCGGACGACGTCTACGTGTCGCCCAGCCAGATCCGGCGCTTCAACCTGCGCACCGGCGACTACATCCGCGGCAAGGTGCGCAGCCCGAAGGAAGGCGAGCGCTACTTCGCGCTGCTCAAGGTCGACGACATCAACGACGAGCCGCCGGAGGCCAGCAAGAACAAGGTCCTGTTCGAGAACCTGACGCCGCTGTTCCCGCGCCAGCGCTTCGTGCTCGAGCGCGGCAACGGCTCGACCGAGGACATCACCGGCCGCGTGCTCGACCTGTTCGCGCCGATCGGCAAGGGCCAGCGCGGCCTGATCGTGTCGCCGCCCAAGGCCGGCAAGACCATGCTGATGCAGCAGGTCGCCACCGCGATCACCACCAACCATCCCGACGTCCACATGATGGTGCTGCTGATCGACGAGCGGCCCGAGGAAGTCACCGAGATGCAGCGCACCGTGCGCGCCGAGGTGATCTCCTCGACCTTCGACGAGCCGGCGGCGCGCCACGTGCAGGTCGCCGAGATGGTGATCGAGCGCGCCAAGCGCCTGGTCGAGCACAAGAAGGACGTGGTGATCCTGCTCGATTCCATCACCCGCCTGGCGCGCGCCTACAACACCGTGGTGCCGAGCTCGGGCAAGGTCCTGACCGGCGGCGTCGACGCCAACGCCCTGCAGCGGCCGAAGCGCTTCTTCGGCGCCGCGCGCAACGTCGAGGAAGGCGGCTCGCTGACCATCATCGCCACCACCCTGGTCGACACCGGGTCGAAGATGGACGAGGTGATCTACGAGGAGTTCAAGGGCACCGGCAACATGGAGGTGCACCTGAACCGCCGGATCGCCGAGAAGCGCGTCTACCCGGCGATCGACATCAACCGCTCGGGCACGCGCCGCGAGGACCTGCTGATCGAGCCGGACCTGCTCCAGAAGATCTGGATCCTGCGCAAGCTGGTCCACCCCATGGACGACATCTCGGCCATGGAGTTCATGCTCGACAAGATGAAGACCACCAAGAGCAACGACGAGTTCTTCGCCAGCATGAAGCGCTGACCGCGACGCCCGGGCGGCCGGTGCCGCGCGGGCGACCGCCCTCGATGCCGGCGGCGCGCCGTGCGGCCGGCATCCTCCCGCGCACCGCCCCGGCCGGCTCCGGCAGGGCTCGGCGGGCGTCAGGACGTCCGGCCTGCCCCGGGTGGCGACGCCCCCCCCGAGGGATCCGGTGGGCGACCGCCACGTCCCCGGTTCCGGCCGCCCCCGCGGGTTCGGGCTAGGATCCCGGTGCCGCTCCCCGCCCCGCCTCCATGTCCGACCCCGATGCCGCCGCGTTTCCGCCTGCCCGTCGCCGCCGCCTGACCGCGGCGGTCGCCGTCTGGCTGCTGCTCGCGGTCGGACTGCTGGCCCTGTACTGGTTCCCGCAGGCCAAACAGCTCGCCGGCGACGAGGCTTCCGTCTACCAGCCGATGGCGCTGTCGGTGCTGGCCGGCGGCGACTGGTTCGATCCGCGCCTGCTCTGGCCGCCGCTGCAGGGGCTGTTCATGGCGGCGGTGTATGCCGTCGCCGGCCCCCATATCCTGGCCGTGCAACTGGCGCAGTTGCTGCTGCTGGCGCTGTCCGGCCTGCTGCTGCAGCGCTGCTGCCTGGCCCTGACCGGCGATTCCGCGGCGGCCGACTGGGCCGGCATCGCGCTGGCGGTGAACCCGCTGACGATCGCCTTCGCGACCTGGCTGTGGCCGGAAACCTTGCACCTGTTCCTGTGCCTGCTGCTGGCCTGGCTGCTGGTGCGCCGGCGCCGGGTCGCCGGTGCCGGCGGCGCCACCGCGCTGGCCGGCCTTGCCGGCGCCACGCTGGGCCTGTGCCTGCTCGCCAAGAGCCTGCTGGCGGGCTTCTGGCCGCTGCTGCTGCCGGCGCTGTGGCAACGCGGCGCCGCGCGGCGCAGCCTGGCCGCGCTGGCGGCCTTCGGCCTGGGAGCGCTGCTGGCGACCGGGCCGGTGCTGCACCGCGGCTGGCAGGAGACCGGCCGGGCGACCATCGCCGACTCGTCCTGGTTCAACCTGTGGGTGGGCCTGGGCGACCGCTGGCGCAGCGACTATCTCTTCGACGAGACCGGGCAGCGCATGGCCGACTACCTGGCCAGTGCCGACGATGCCGCGGGACGGGCGCGGTTCGCGCGCGGGCAGGCCCTCGACATCGTCCGCGCGCAGGGCCTGGCGGCGACCGTGGCGCGCCAGGCCGGCCGCCAGTACTTCCGCCTGTTCGACGCCCGCACCACCCTGTCGGCGCAGTTGCCCGGGCCGGCCTGTCGCGGCCATATCGGCCTGTACAGCCTGCGCACCCCCTGGCTGGTCGCCGCCGTGGACCATCTCGCCCGCGGCTGGCACCTGGCCCTGCTGGCGCTCGCCGCCGTCGGCCTGGTCGCCTGGCGCGACTGGCGAAAGCCCTGGAGCTGGTTGCTGCTGGCCTTCCTCGGCTACCAGCTCGCGCTGTTCGGCGGCCTGCACGTCAAGACCCGGTTCCTGGTGCCGATGCTGCCGGTGCTGTGCGTGTTCGCGGGGCACCTGCTGGCGAGGCTTCGACGGCACGCTCCGGCATCGCGGGCCGGCGGCCCGATCGGCGAGCTGCTGCCCGGCTGGCGCGCGCCGGTCGCGGCGCTGGCGGTGCTGGCGGTCGCGGTGCTTGCGCTGGCCGGCCCGCTCCTGGACCGTGCCTGCGGGCAGGCAGGGTCGGCCGACGGGGCGTCGCTGGCCTCGGACGCCGCGGGCGTCCCTGCGCATCGCGGTGGCGAGGACTGAGCCAGGGAATCCGGCAGCCGCCGGGAGCGCCGCCAGACCCCGGCAAGGGTGGCGAGACCGGCGTGACGACGCGGCCAGACGCGGGGAGTCAGGCCGGACGCAGCGGCACCGCCGGCGCGACGGCGCGGGTTCCTGAGGCCGCCTGCAGATCGCTCAGCAGGTCGCCGTGGCCGTAGCGGGCCGCGTAGTCGAGGGCGCTCCAGCCGCCATGGTCGCGCTGCCCGGCATCGGCACCGCGCGCGACCAGGCGGCGCACGCTGCCGGCCAGCCCGTTCGCGGCCGCATAGTGCAGGGGCAGGCACCCCTTGCGGTCGACCATGGCGTGCGCGGAAGAGCGCGACAGCAGCACGTCCAGCGCCGCCTCGACGCCGACGCTGTCGGGCGGCGCCGCCGCGGCGGCGCCGCAGGCGACGTGCAGCGGCGTAAGGCCGGCATGGTTGCTGGCGTCGACCGTGGCGCCGGCGGCCAGCAGATCGAGCAGCAGCGCCCGCACCCGGGCCGGATCGCGGCTGCCGAACGCGAAGCCCGCCGCGGCATGCAGGGGCGCATTGCCGCTGCCGTCGCGGGCGATCACCGAGGCGCCCGCGGCAAGCAGGGCGCGGACGCTGGCGACCGCGCCACAGGCGGCGGCGATCACCAGGGCGGTGGCGTCGCCGGCCAGCCGCTGCTCGACGTCGACGCCGGCCGCCAGCAGCCGCGACACCACGGCGTCGTGACCGGCAACCACCGCCGCACTCAGCGCCGTCATGCCCGAGTGCGAGCACGCCGCAGGGTCGGCGCCGGCACCCAGCAGCGCCTCGACCACCTCGAGATGCCCGCCGCCGGCGGCCCGGATCAGCGCCGTGCAGCCCTGCCGGTCGCGGCCGTCGACCGGCAGGCCGAGGCCACGCAGGCGACGCACCGCAGCGAGGTCGCCGGCACCGGCAGCCGCCACCAGATCGTGTCCGGAAATCCGGCGCCCCGGCAGCGTCCAGTCGGTCCAGCGCAGCCAGGGCAGCAGTGCCGCCCGGCCGTCGGCCTGTGCCTGCGCCAACGCGGTCTCCCCGGCGCAGTCGGGTTGTTCGGGATCGGCGCCGGCGGCCAGCAGCGGGCAGACCAGCCGCAGCGCCAGCTCGTCATGGTGGCGCAGCGCATGGTGCAGCGGCGTAAGGCCGGCGCGGTCGGCCTGGCGCGGATCGCAACCCCGCTCCAGCAGTCGCGCCAGCAGGCGCTCGCAGCCGGCAGCGCTGGCGAGCAGGAGCGGCGATGCGCCTTCGAAGGACGCGAACGGGTCGGCGCCGGCGTCCAGCCAGGCCAGGGCCACCGGCTCCAGCCGATCGGCACGGCTGGCGCCAGCGGCCAGCAGCCGCGCCAGCCACGCGCCCCCGGCGACGCTCACGCCGGCCGACGGCAGGGCGTGCAGCAACTGGATGGACGGCTCGGGATCGGCCAGGGCCGCCGCCAGCAGCGGCTGGCCGCTGGCGGCGACGGCATCCGCCGGCAGGGGACGGGCGAGGGCGTCGGCCAGGGCCCGGCGGGCGCCGAGCCGGGCGGCGGCCAGCGCCAGATGGGCGCGCTCGGCTTCGCCGGCACCCGACAGCCACTCGGCCAGCGCCGTCGCCTGGCCGGCGGCCAGCAGCGCCTCGCCCTGCTCGGCGCTGCTGGCGGTCGCGCCGACGGCCAGCGGCAAGGTCGGCTGGGGCGACCGGGCCGCCTGCAGGGCACGCGGCGTGGTCCCTTCGTGGTCGGCGACGTCGGCATCGGCGCCGGCCCGCAACAGGTGCTCGCACAGGGCCGGTTCGGCGTCTGCGGCCAGCCATGCCAGGTGCAGCGGGGTCCGGCCGCGATGGTCGCGGGCACCGACGTTGGCGCCGGCGTCGACCAGCCGCTCGGCGGCGAGGCGGTTGCCGGCAGCGGCGGCGTGGTGCAGGGCGGTCCAGCCCTCGCCATCGGTGGCGGCGAGCGGTGCCTTCGCCTGCAGCAGCCAGCCCAGGATCCGGGGATCGCCGTCGCGCGCCTGCGCGGCCGCCGCCAACGCCGGCATCGCCCCCGCCGGCGCCAGGGCCGCATGGCGCTCCAGGCACAGCCGGACGACCGCGGCGTTGCCCACCGAGCAGGCCAGGGACAGCGGGGTGTGCCCTTCCCCGTCGATCGCGTCGAGCGCGGCGCCGGCATCGAGCAGGGTGGCGGCGACAGCCGGATCGACGCTCAGCGCGGCATGGTGCAGCGGCGTTCGTCCTTCCGGGCAGCGGGCCGTCGGGTCGGCGCCGTTGGCGACCAGCGCCAGCACGGTTTCCGGACGCCCGTAGTAGCTGCCCCTGGTCGCCGCCAGCAGCGGCGTCAGGCCCTGGGCCGGATGATTGACATCGATGCCGGCGGCCAGCATCGCACGCAAGGGACGCGAGTCGTTCATGCCGGCCGCGACGATCAGGGCGCAACGCTGGTCGGGCTCGTCCGGCCAGGCCGGCGCAAGCACGTCGACTCCTGCGGCCAGCAGGGTCAGCGCGTGGTCGACGTCGCCGGCGCGCAGGACCTGGCGCAGCAGCCAGGTGCGCTCGCCGGCATCCGCGGGCACCGGCGGCGCCGGTGCGGGATCGCCGCGCGTCTCCGGCTGCGCCGACGGAAGCTTGCCGACCTGCAGGCGCTGGGCCGCGAGCGCCAGCACCAGGCCCGCGCCGGCGACCGCCAGCGGCACCGGCCAACCCGCGGCCCTCGCCGACGCCGAGGCCAGCAGCACGGGCGCCGCCAGGGCCAGCACCTGGAGCATCATCGGCGGCAGGCCCCGCCAGACCATGGCTTCGTCGTGGGCGGTCATCGCTCTCGCCCGGGCCAGCGCCGTGCGCGCGTCGATGCCCTCGATGGCACCGGCCCGCAGCAGGGCGAGGGCGGGCCATGACGGCAGCACCAGCACGACGGCCAGCGTCAGTGCCAGGGCGATGGCCAGGGCGGCGGACAGGGAGGCCGCATTCGACCACCACCACAGGGCGGGGGCCAGCAGGGCCGCCAGCAGGCCGGCATGGGCAAGCATCAGGCGGGCTGCGCTGGCGATCCGCACGGGCGGGACCGACACCGCCGGCAGGATCGCGAGCGCCGCGGCCCAGCAGGCGAAGGCCAGGATGAACGCCAGCGGCGGTTCGAGCAGGTAGGGCAACGACACTGCGACCGTGGCGCCGGCCAGGACACCGAACAACGCGATGGCTCGGGGCACCCGGTCCGGAACGGCAGGAACGACCATGGCGCGCAGTCTAGCCGGGATTGGCCCGAACCTCTCGGCCGGAATCGAACCAGCCAGCAGCAGCGCTGCAGCAGGCCGCGGCTCCGTCGCCCGCGGCCGATGGGCGCGGCGATGCGGCGGCGCGTCGGACCTGTCGGCTGCCTTGTCCTATCCTGCGGCCATCCCACCCGGACCACGACCCCGATGCGAAGACCCGCTCTCCTGCTGGCTGCCCTTTTCGCCCTCGCTTCCGCCCCCGCGCACGCCGGGCTGCCCGGACTCGAACAGATAATGGAGCACCCGGACTGGATCGGGCCGCCGGTGGAGGAAGCGTGGTGGAGCCTGGACGGCCGCGACGCGCTGTACCGGATCAAGCGACCCGGCAGCCCCTTGCGCGCCACCCATGCGATCGACCTGCGCAGCGGCCGCGATGGCGCGGTCGGCGACGACCGCCTGGCGTCCCTCGATGGTCCGTCGCCGGTCTTCGACCGCGACCGGCGCAGGGCGCTGTTCCTGCGCCAGGGCGACCTGTTCCTGCGCGAGCTGCGCAGTGGCCGCCTGGTCCAGCTGAGCCGTGGCGTCGATGGCCTGGCGGATCCGCGCTTCATGCTCGATGGCCGCGTGCTGGCGCGCTCGGGCGAGCGCTGGCTGCTGCTGGATCCCCGCGGCGGGCCGGGCCAGGCCCTGGCCGACCTGCGCATGGAGGACGAACCCGGCTCGACCGGCAGGGACGACGCCCTGCGTCAGACGCAGTTGCGCCTGTTCGAGACCCTGGCCCGGCAGCGCGCGGAGCGCGAGGCCGAACGCGAGGAAGACATGCGCCTGCGCACCGTCGACGGCACCCGGGCGCCGGCACCGTGGTACCTGGGCAAGGGTCGCCGGCTGCTGGCCAGCGAGCCGTCGCCCGATGGCCGCTGGCTGCTGATCGCGACCGCCCCCGAGGCCGCCGAGGGCGGCGAGCGCGGCAAGATGCCCCTGTACGTCACCGAGTCGGGTTACACCGAGATCGAGGACGTGCGGACGCGGGTGGGCCGCAACTCGCCGCAGCCCGTCCAGATCGAGCTGCTGGACCTCGGCGCCCGGGCGCGCCACCCGCTCGAGCTGGCCGGCCTGCCGGGCATCACCGAGGATCCGCTCGCCGAACTGCGCGCGGCCAGTCCGGGCGCGGCCAAGGCACCCGAGCAGCGGGGCGTGGCGATGCTGGCCGCACGCTGGAGCCCGGATGGCGGCCGGCTGGCGATCATGCTGCGCGCCATCGACAACAAGGACCGCTGGCTGCTGACCCTGGCGCCGCAACGCGACGGCGCCGCGTTCTCGGTCGTGGACAGGCTCACCGACGAAGCCTGGATCGGATGGACCTTCAACGAGTTCGGCTGGCTGCCGGACAGCCGCGAGCTGTGGTTCCAGAGCGAGCGCAGCGGTCACGGCCACCTCTACGTGACCGCGGCGGGCTCGGAGAGCGCGCGGGCGCTGACCCGGGGCCGGTTCGAGGCGCAGTCGCCGCAGCTGCTCGCCGACGGCCGGCGCCTGCTGTTCGTCGGCAATGTCGAGCACCCGACCGCGTTCGACCTCTACGAAGTCCCGGTCGCCGGCGGCACCCCGCGCCGGTTGACCGAACTGCGGGGCGTCGAACGCTTCGTGATCTCGCCCGATCAGCGGCGGGCGCTGGTCCTCCATTCGTCTACCCACGTGCCGACCCAGCTCGCGGTGCTGGATCTGGGCGACCGCGCCCTGCGCACGCTGACCGACACCCGTACCGATACCTACCGGGCGATCGAATGGCCGGCCATGGAAGTGGTCGGCGTGCCGTCCAGCCACCAGGCGGAACCGGTCTGGTCGAAGCTGTACCGGCCGGCCCGGATGGAGCCGGGCCGGCGCTACCCGATCGTGCTGTTCGTGCACGGCGCCGGCTACCTGCAGAACAGCCATCACCGGTTCCCGCAGTATTACCGCGAGCAGATGTTCCACCACCTGCTGGTGGAACGCGGCTACATCGTGCTCGACATGGACTTCCGTGCCTCAGCCGGATACGGCCGGGACTGGCGCACCGCGATCTACCGGCGCATGGGCCATCCGGAGCTCGAGGACCTGGTCGACGGCCTCGACTGGCTGGTCGAGCACCACCAGGGCGATCCGGATCGGGTCGGCGTGTACGGCGGCTCGTACGGCGGCTTCATGGCGCTGATGGCCCTGTTCCGCGAGCCCGACCGGTTCCATGCCGGCGCCGCGCTGCGCCCGGTCACCGACTGGCGCCACTACAACCACGGCTACACCGCCAACATCCTGAACACCCCGGACGTCGATCCGGAAGCGCACCGGATCAGCTCGCCCATCGAATACGCGGAGAACCTGCGCGGCCACCTGCTGATAGCGCACGGCATGATGGACGACAACGTCTTCTACCAGGATGCGGTGATGCTGGCGCAGCGGCTGATCGAACTGCGCAAGGAGGACTGGGAGCTGGCCAGTTACCCGCTGGAGCGGCACGGCTACGTCCATCCGGAAAGCTGGCTGGACCAGTACCGCCGGGTGCTGAAGCTGTTCGAGCGCAACCTGCGCGGCGTGCCCTGAGGACGGGCCGGTGGCGGCAAGCCATCAGGTGACCAACCAGCCGCCCCCGTTCCCGGCGTTGAACCTCTATCGCGCCGACCGGCCACTCGCCCAGGCGGTGGCCGCCCATGGCGCGGCCTGGGCGGAACCGGATCTGGATGCCTACGGCGCCCTGGCCGGCGGCGAACTGATGGCGCTGGGCGAAGTGGCCGCCCGCAACCGGCCCCGGCTGCACAGCCACGACCGCTACGGACACCGGATCGATTTCGTCGAGTACGACCGCGCCTACCACGAGGTCATGTCGATCGCGGTCGGTCATGGCCTGCACTGCGCGCCCTGGCGGAACGGCCGCGCTGGGGCGCATGTGGCGCGGGCGGCGATGGAGTACCTGCACCACCAGGCGGAACCGGGCAGCAACTGCCCGCTGACCATGACCTACGCCGCCATCCCGGTGCTTCGCCAGGCCGGCGCGATGGGCGAGGACTGGCTGCGCGGAGCGCTGTCGGCCACCTACGACCCGACGGACGCACACCATGGTGACAAGCAGGGGCTGCTGATCGGCATGGGCATGACCGAGAAGCAGGGCGGCTCGGACGTACGCAGCAACGCCACGCGCGCGGAGCGGCAGGCCGACGGCAGCTACCTGCTCACCGGCCACAAATGGTTCTTCTCGGCGCCGATGTCGGACGCCTTCATCGTCCTGGCCCAGGCCGATGGCGGGCTGAGCTGCTTCCTTCTGCCCCGCTGGCGGGACGCGAGCGAGCGCAACGGCCTGCGCCTGATGCGCCTAAAGGACAAACTCGGCAACCATGCCAATGCCTCGTCCGAGGCCGAATTCGAGCAGGCATTGGCCTGGCGGATCGGCGAGGAAGGCCGCGGGATCGCGACCATCCTGCAGATGGTGGCGCTGACCCGCCTGGACTGCATGGTGGGATCGGCCGCCCTGATGCGCCAGGCGCTGTTCCAGGCACTGCACCACACCCGGAACAGGCAGGCCTTCGGGCGGCTGCTCATCCGGCAACCGCTGATGGCGGCGGTGCTGGCCGACCTGGCGCTGGAATCGGAAGCGGCGATGCGCCTGTCACTGCGCTGCGCTGCCGCCATCGACGCCGCAGCCGTCGATCCCGCCGAGGCGGCCCTGGCGCGGTTACTGACGCCGATCGGCAAGTTCTGGATCTGCAAGCGGGCGCCGATGCTGGTCAACGAGGCGCTGGAGTGCCTGGGCGGCATCGGCTATGTCGAGGAAGGACCGATGGCGCGGCTCTACCGCGAGGCGCCGCTCAACTCGATCTGGGAGGGGTGCGGCAACATCCAGTGCCTGGACCTGCTCCGGGCACTGCGCGATCCGGCCGCCCTGGCCGTCGTGGAGGGGGTCCTGGCGCCCCTGGCGGCCGAGTTCCCGGTGGCCAGGGAGCGCCTGCAGGCGTGCCGGTCGCTCCTGCAGTCGGCGGCGGGCGATCGCCTGGAAGCTTCGGCGCGCGTCCTGACGGCGACCCTGGCGCAACTGCTCCAGGCCGGCCTTCTGTACGCGCAGGCGCCGGCGGAGGTGGCCAGCGCGTTCGTGGCCGCTCGTCTCGCCGGCCCCGGCGGCTGTCATGGCCAGTTGCCGGCCTCGACGCCGCTGCAGGCCATCCTGGAACGGGCGCTGCCCGCTTCCTGAGCCAAGCATGCATCCGCCGATGGCCGTGGCCTGGCGGGGGCTGGCGCGTTGGCGTGACGATGAGGGTCGCCCGCTGGTTGCTGCCTGCCGTGGCCGGGCTTGCCGGGGTGTCGATGCACAGCGAAGGACCGGCGAGCCTGGTTGCCGCCCAAAGAAAACGCCCCGCTGCATGTCTGCGCGGGGCGTTTGTGTGAAGC
>ERZ761602.1262-NODE-1262-length-47083-cov-6.803776_pt1 | contig 47083 bp, 32 predicted proteins | sample MGYA00512165_ERZ761602 | MGnify/ENA primary metagenome ERZ761602 (study PRJEB28899, sample SAMN02445085) | bioreactor sludge metagenome | biome: EBPR sludge; isolation source: Thorneside wastewater treatment plant | place: Australia: Brisbane, Thorneside...
TGGATTACCAGCGGGGCGCTGGATTACCAGCGGGGCGCTGGATTACCAGCGGGGCGCTGGATTACCAGCGGGGCCGTCTCTACGCCGACGCCATCAAGCGGAGGGACGGGAGCGCGGGTAGGAGCCAAGCACTCGCAGCATGAGCGCGTATTCTTCAAGATGCTCAAGCGCCCGAACAACGTTGGCGGCGTGGTGCGAGCCCAGGAAATCGACGTAGAAGAGGTATTCCCAGGGCTTGCCAATCAGCGGCCGCGACTCGATCTTGGTCAGGTCCAGGTCGCGCAGCGCGAAGACGCTCAGGGCCTTGAACAATGAGCCCGGCACGTTGCGGAGCGTGAACACGATTGAAGTCTTGGCTTCCCCGGCCGGCGTCACCGGCTGGGGCGTGATCGCCAGGAAGCGCGTGAAGTTGGCCTGATCGTCCTCGATCCCCTCGGCCAGGATGTGCAGGCCATAGACCGCGGCCGCTCGGCGCGAGGCGATGGCGGCCGTGTCGCGGTCGCCGCGGTCACGGATCAGGCGGACACTGCCGGCGGTGTCCTGCGCGGCTTCCACCTTCACCCCGGTCAGGCCGCGCAGATAGCGGTCGCACTGGGCCAGGGCCTGCGGATGGCTGATGACGCGCCGGATGTCGCCCAGGGTGGTGCCGGGCTGCGCGATCAGGCAGTGCTGCACGCGCAAATAGTGCTCGCCGACGATGGAGAGTTGGTGCTGGAGCAGCAGGTCGTAGTTGCGGTGGATGCTGCCGGCCAGCGAGTTCTCAATCGGGATCAGGCCGGCCTGGCAGGCGCCGGAGGTCACCGCGGCGAAGACCGCGTCGAAGGTCTCGGAGGGCTGCGTCTCGACCGCGGCGCCGAAATACTCGAGCGCGGCCGCCTCAGAGTACGCGCCCGGCTCGCCTTGAAATGCCACGCGCATGCCGACCTCCGGAGTCAGCGGCCAGCCGGCTGGTCTTTCAGCCGCGCCAGGATTTCGTCGGTCATCTGGCGCGTGGTCAGGGTCCCGCCCAGGTCGGCCGTGCGGCAGCCGGCTGTGATGGCGGCGTCCACGGCGCGCTCGAGCGCCTCGGCCTCGGCCTCCAACCGCAGCGAGTAGCGCAGCAGCAGCGCCGTGGACAGCAGCGTGCCGACCGGGTTGGCGATGCCGCGCCCGGCGATGTCCGGGGCCGAGCCGTGGATCGGCTCATACAGGCCCGGGCCGCCGTCGCCCAGCGACGCCGACGGCAGCATGCCCATCGAGCCGGCCAGGACCGCGGCCTCGTCGGTCAGGATGTCGCCGAACATATTCTCGGTGACGATCACGTCGAAACCGGCCGGGTTGGTCACCAGCCGCATCGCGGCCGTGTCCACCAGCAGGTGCTCGAGGCTGACGTTCTCGTGCTCGGCGGCCATGCGCATGGCCAGCTGCCGCCACAGCCGCGACGACTCCAGGATGTTGGCCTTGTCCACCGACGTCAGCCGGCGCCGGCGGTCCTGCGCCAGGCGGAAGGCCAGCTCCAGGATGCGCTCGATCTCAAAATCCCAGTACTCCAGGGTGTCGACGGCGCGCTCGTGCCCGTTGACCAGCTCACGTTTTTTGGGCTGGCCGAAGTACAGGCCGCCGGTGAGCTCGCGCACCACGATCAGATCCACGCCGGCCAGTTTCTCGGGGCGCAGCGGCGAGGCGCCGACCAGGGCCGGGTGCGCGCGCACCGGGCGCAGGTTGGCGAAGACCTTCAGGCCCTTGCGCAAGGCCAGGATGCCCTGCTCTGGCCGGACCTTGGCCTGCGGGTCGTCCCACTTCGGCCCGCCGACGGCACCCAGCAGCACGGCGCTGGCGCCCTGGCAGTCCGCCAGCGTCTCGTCGGTGAGCGCGGTGCCGAACTGATCGATGGCGCAGCCGCCGATCAGGTGCTCGGCGTACTCAAAGGTGTGGCCGAAGCGGCTGGCGATGACGTCCAGGACGCGCGCGGCTTCGCGCACTACTTCGACGCCGATGCCGTCGCCGGGCAACAGGGCAAGTTTTGCTTTCAAAATAGCCTCGTAAGACTGCGACGGTCAGCCGCCGGGTGATCCGCTCCACAGACAAGCCGACCCCGGGGTGACGGACGCCGGGCCCTCCCGCTCGAGCGGCGCCCCAAGGTCACAGAGCTGATCACTCCACGCGGCCCGTCTGCAGGTAATGGTGATAGTCCGCCAGGGTCAGGCCATATTCTACGGCATCGGCCAGCGCGCGCCAGCTGGCCTCGATGATATTGGCGCTGGCGCCGACGGTCGTCCAGCGCTTGGCGCCATTCTGGGTGTCGATCAGCACGCGCGTCGTCGCGCCGGTGCCGTTGTTGCCGTCCAAGATCCGCACCTTGTAATCGGCCAGCTGAAAGTGCGCCAGCGGCGGAAAGTGCGGGAGCAGCGCCTTGCGCAGCGCCTTGTCCAGGGCGTTCACCGGGCCGTTGCCTTCGGCCACCGTATGCAGCACGTCAGGGACGCCGGGCACCTTCACCTTCACGGTGGCCTCGGCGAAGATGCCGCGCCCGCGCCGGTGCTCGACGTTGACGGAGAAGTCGATCATCTCGAAGGGTGCCTGGTAGCCGGGCTGTTGGCGCTTCATCATCAGCGCCACCGAGGCCTCGGCCGCCTCAAAGGCGAAGCCTTGGGCCTCCAACGCCTTGATCTCGCTGAGCACGCCGGCCACTTCCTCGCCACCGTCCACTTCCAGGCCGTATTCCTCGGCCTTGCTGAGCAGGTTGCCGCGCCCGGAGAGCTCGCTGACCACCACGCGCATCTGGTTGCCCACCCGCTCCGGTTCGACGTGCTGATACGAGCGCGGGTTGCGGCGCATGGCGGCCACGTGGATGCCGCCTTTGTGGGCAAACGCGCTCTTGCCGACGTAAGCCTGGTGCTCGTCCGGGGCCAGGTTGGCGACCTCGGCCACGAAGTGGGCGACGTCGTACAAGCGCGCCAGGTGCCCGTCCGGCAGGCAGCGCTCGCCCAATTTCAGCTCCAGGTCGGCGATGATCGCGCACAGGTTGGCGTTGCCGCAGCGCTCGCCGTAGCCGTTGATCGTGCCCTGCACCTGGCTGGCGCCCTCGCGCACGGCCGCCAGCGTGTTGGCCACCGCGCACTCGCCGTCGTTGTGAGTGTGGATGCCGAGCGGGTGCGCCAGCGCGGCCCCCACCGTGCGCAGGATGGCCGTGATCTCCCACGGCATGGTGCCGCCGTTGGTGTCGCACAGCACCACCGTCTCGGCGCCGCCGCGCACGGCCGCGCGCAGGGTCTCCAGCGCATAGGCCGGGTCGGCCTTGTAGCCGTCGAAGAAGTGCTCGGCGTCGTAAATCACGCGCCGGCCCTGCGCCTTGAGATAGGCCAAGCTCTCGGCGATGATGCGCAGGTTCTCGTCCGGCGTGGTCCGCAGCACATCGCTGACGTGCAGCGTCCAGGTCTTGCCCACCACCGTGCACACCGGCGTGCGCGCCTCCAACAAGGCCGCGATGTTGGCGTCGTCTTCCGGGCCGCCGCCGACGCGGCAGGTGGCGCCGAACGCCGCGATCAGGGCGTGGCGCCATTCCAGATCGCGCGCCCGTTCAAAGAACTCGGCGTCCTTGGGGTTGGAGCCGGGCCAGCCGCCTTCGATAAACTGCACGCCCAGCTCATCCAGCTGGCGGGCGACGCGCAGCTTGTCGGCGCCGGAGAGCGAGAGCCCTTCACGCTGGGTGCCGTCCCGCAGGGTGGTGTCGTAGATCTGGATCATACGTGTGGCCAAGGGTGACAAGCGGCTCAGGGTCGGGCGGCCTCGTAGGCCGCAATTTGATCAGCGAAGCCCAGCAGGTAGCCCAGTTCGTCCACACCCTTCAGCAGACAGGTCTTGGAAAAGCCGTCGATCGGAAACGTCACCGTGTGGCCGCCCGGCAGCGTCAGGGTCTGCGCCGCCAGGTCCACGGTCAGCGCGGCGGTCGGCGCCTCCTCGGCCAGGTCCAGCAGTTCGGCGTGCGTGGCCGCGTCCACGACCACGGGCAGCAGGCCGTTCTTGAGCGCGTTGCTGCGGAAGATATCGGCGAACGACGTGCTGACGACGGCCCGGAAGCCGTAGCCGGTGAGCGCCCAGGGCGCGTGCTCGCGCGACGACCCGCAGCCGAAGTTGTCGCCGGCCAGCAGGATCTGGGCGCCCTGGGCGGCCGGCTGGTTGAGCACAAAATCCGTTTTGGGCGAGCCGTCGGCGTGGTAGCGCCAATCGGCGAAGAGGGCGGCGCCCAGGCCGGCCTTATCGGTGACCTTGAGGAAGCGCGCCGGGATGATCTGGTCCGTGTCGATGTCGTTGATCGGCAGGGCGGCCAAGCGGGCGGTGAGGGTGGTGAATTGAGCCATGGGGTTAGGAGTAGGAGCGGCGTCCAGTCACGCCAGGAGCGTCCTCACGTCCGTGATCCGCCCGGTGACGGCCGCCGCCGCCGCCGTCAGCGGGCTGGCCAAGAAGGTGCGGCCGCCCTTGCCCTGGCGGCCTTCGAAGTTGCGGTTGCTGGTGCTGACCGCGTACTGGCCGGGCTGGAGCTGGTCGCCGTTCATGGCGATGCACATGGAACAGCCGGCATAGCGCCAATCCGCGCCGGCCTCCAGGAAGATCTTGTCCAGGCCCTCGGCCTCGGCCTGGCGCTTCACCACCTGTGAGCCGGGCACCACCAGCACTCTGACGTTGGGCGCGACCTTGCGGCCCTTGAACAGGGCCGCGGCCTGGCGCAGGTCCGAGAGGCGGCTGTTGGTGCACGAGCCGATGAAGACCACGTCGACGGGCTGGCCCAACAAGGGCTGGCCCGGCCGCAGGCCCATGTACTTCAGCGCCTTATCCAACGCCAGCTTCTGGTTGGCGTCGCCGAGCGCATCCGGGTCCGGCACGCGGCCCGTGATCGGCAGCCCCATGCCGGGATTGGTGCCGTAGGTGATCATGGGCTCGAGGGCGCTGGCGTCCAGGGTCACGGTCTTGTCGTAGGCGGCGCCCGGGTCGGACGGCAGCTGCCGCCAGCGGGCGACGGCCGCCTCCCAGTCCGCGCCCGACGGCGCGAACTCGCGGCCGGCCAGGTACTCAAACGTCGTCTCGTCCGGCGCGATCAGGCCGGCGCGCGCGCCGCCCTCGATGGACATGTTGCAGATCGTCATACGCTGTTCCATCGTCAGCGCGCGGATGGCCGGGCCGGTGTACTCGAAGACGTGGCCGGTGCCGCCGCCCACCCCGATCTTGGCGATCAGCGCCAGGATGATGTCCTTGGACGACAGGCCCGGCCCGAGCTGGCCGTCCACCTGCACCGCGCAGGTCCGGGGCTGGCGCTGCAGCAGGCACTGCGTGGCCAGCACCATCTCCACCTCGCTGGTGCCGATGCCGAACGCCAGCGCCCCGAAGGCGCCGTGCGTGGAGGTGTGGCTGTCGCCGCAGACGATGGTCATGCCCGGCTGCGTCAGGCCCAGCTCCGGGCCGATGACGTGCACGATGCCGCGGTTGGGGCTGTGCAGGCCGTACAGGCGCAGGCCGAACTCGGCGCAGTTGGCCTCCATCACCTGGATCTGCTTGGCCGCCAGGTCGTCCAGGATGGGCAGGTCCGGGCTGAAAGTCGGGATGCTGTGGTCCAGCGTGGCCACAGTCTGGCCCGGCCGGCGGACCCGGAGGCCGCGGGCGCGCAGCCCCGTGAAGGCCTGCGGCGAGGTGACCTCGTGGATCAGGTGCAGATCGATGTACAGGACGGCCGGCGCCTCCGGCTCCTGCGCCACCACATGCCGGCTCCAGATTTTGTCGAAGAGCGTCTGCGGCATGGTCAGTTGGCGTGGAACAGGAGTGCGCGCAGGAAGTTCGGCCAGGCCGGGCGGCGGCGCGCGGCGGCCGGGCGCTGGGTCGGCTGGGCCGGCGGCGCGGTTTCCCCGGTCAGGCCGGTGTAGTCCCAGCCGCTCGGCATGGTGCGCGGCTCGCTGAACGGGTCGTGCCAGTCCGGCATGCGATCAGGATCAGGGTGTGCTGCAGTGGTCATGATGCCTCCCAAAGCCCGCCGCCTTGCGCGGGGGCGCGTTATCACTAATGATTGCCGTTGGCGGGCCGCAGGGGCGCCGTCGTTGTGGCCGCGGTCTCGGCCGGGCCGTACTGCCCGGTGGTCACCAGGAGTTTGTTGAGCGCGGACAGATAGGCCTTGGCGCTGGCGACAATGATGTCGGTGTCGGCGCCGTAGCCGCCGAAGGTGCGCGCGCGCTCGGTCTCGTTCTGGGCGTTCATGGTCGGCGCCACAGCGTGGCTCTGGATGCGAACGGTGACCTCGCCGATGGCGTCGATGCCCTCGGTGACGGCGTGGACCGAGTATTCCAGCAGGGTGTTGGGCGCCTGGACCACGGCGTCGATGGCCTTGAAGGTGGCGTCCACCGGCCCGGTGCCGATAGCGGCGAAGATGTGCTCGCGCCCGTCCGGGCCGAACAGGCGCACCGTGGCGGTGGGCAGGCCCATCGTGCCGCAAGCCACCTGCATGCCGTCCAGCGCGAAGTACTCGTGCGGCTGGTAGATCTCGTCCGAGATCAGGGCTTCCAGGTCCGCGTCGGTAATGATCTTCTTTTTGTCGGCCAGGCCCTTGAAGCGCTCAAAGGCCTTGTCCAGGTCGGCGTCGCTGAGCGCGTAGCCCAGCTCCTGCAGGCGCACCTTGAGCGCGTGCCGGCCGGAGTGCTTGCCGAGCACCAGCCGCGTCTGCTGGGCGCCGACCGTCTCCGGGCGCATGATCTCATAGGTCTGGTGGTGCTTGAGCATCCCGTCCTGGTGGATGCCGGCCTCATGGGCGAAGGCGTTGGCGCCGACGACGGCCTTGTTGGGCGGGACGACCATGCTGGTGTAATTGCTCACCAGCTTGCTGACGCGCGTGATCTGGGTGGTGTCGATGCCGGTCGTCAGGCCGAAGACCGGCCGGCGGGTGTGCAGGGCCATCACCACTTCTTCCAGCGAAGTGTTGCCAGCCCGTTCGCCGATGCCGTTGACGGTCACTTCCACCTGGCGCGCGCCGTTGCGGACGCCGGCCAGGGTGTTGGCCGTGGCCAGGCCCAGGTCGTCATGGCAGTGGGTGGAGACCACCACGTTCTCGATGCCGGGCACATGGCGCAGGATGCCGGCGATCAGGGCGCCGTACTCGTCCGGCGTGGTGTAGCCCACCGTGTCCGGGATGTTGAGCGTGGTGGCGCCAGCCCGGATGGCCTGCTCCAGCACCACATACAGGAACTCCGGGTCACTGCGGCCGGCATCCTCCGGGCTGAACTCCACGTCCTCGCACAGGCTGCGCGCGTAGGCCACCATCTCGGCCACCCGGTCCACCACTTGCTCCGGGTCCATCTTGAGCTTGTGCTTCATGTGGATGGGCGAAGTGGCCAGGAAGGTGTGGATGCGCGGGCGTGCCGCCGGCCGCACGGCCTCCCAGGCCCGGTCGATGTCGCTCTTGTTGGCGCGCGCCAGGCCGCAGATGACCGGGCGGCGGGCCTGGCCGGGCGTGCTCTCCACCCCGAACGGGTTGCCGACTTCGATGGCGATGCGGCGCACGGCCTCCAGGTCGTCCGGCGAGGCGGCCGGGAAGCCCGCTTCGATGATGTCCACGCCCAGCCGGGCCAGCGCGCGCGCCACCTCCAGCTTCTCGGCCGAGGTCATCGACGCGCCCGGGGACTGTTCGCCGTCGCGCAGCGTGGTATCGAAAATTCTGACGTGATTATCCATCATAGGCTCTCCTGGCGCCGGAACCGGTCCGTGACAGCCAATCCCAATCTCTAATCTCTAATCTCTACTTTCGCAGATCTGGCCTCGGCACCCTGTCTGGTCCTCAGGGGCCGGAGCGCGGAGATTGGAGACACGCGATCAGAGACTGGAGACTGGAGACTGGACCCTAACCCTGCTCCTCCGGCTTGACGACCACCGGGTTCAGGAACGGCATCATGGCGCGCAGCTCGGCGCCCACCTGCTCGATCGGGTGTTCCTGGCCCTTCTTGCGCGTCTCGTTGAACCAGGGCCGGCCGGCCTCATTCTCGGCGATCCACTTGCGGGCGTAGGTGCCGTCGCGGATCTCGTCGAGCATGTGCTGCATCTCGCCCAGCGTCTCTTCGTTGATGAGGCGCGGGCCGCCGGTGTAGCTGCCGTGCTCGGCTGTGTCGCTGACCGAGTAGTGCATGTAGTTCAGGCCGCCCCGGTACATCAAGTCCACGATCAGCTTGAGCTCGTGCATGCACTCGAAGTAGGCGACCTCCGGCTGGTAGCCGTTCTTCACCAGGGTCTCGAAAGCGCCTTTGACGAGGGCGCTGACGCCGCCGCACAGCACGGCCTGCTCGCCGAACAAGTCGGTCTCGGTCTCCTCGGCAAAAGTGGTCTCCAGCACCCCGGCGCGCGTCAGGCCCAGGGCCTTGGCGTACGAGAGCGTCAACGCCTTGGCCTGGCCAGTGAAGTCCTGGTGGATCGCCAGCAGGGCCGGCGTGCCGCCGCCTTCCACAAACACCTCGCGCACACGGTGGCCGGGCGCCTTGGGCGCGACCATGGTCACGTCCACGTCCGGGGGCGGCGTGATGGTGCCAAAGCGGATATTGAAGCCGTGGCCGAACATCAGCATCTTGCCGGCCGTCAGGTGCGGGGCGATGCCAGCCGCGTAGATCTTGGCCTGCTTGGTGTCCGGCGCCAGGATCATGATGACGTCGGCCCAGGCCGAGACGGCGTCCACCGTCCCCACTTCCAGCCCGGCCGCCTCGGCCTTGGGCCGGCTCTTGCTGTCCGGCGCCAGCCCCACCTTGACGGCCACGCCGCTGTCCTTGAGGCAGAGCGCGTGGGCGTGGCCCTGGGAGCCGTAGCCGATGACGGCCACCTTCTTGGCCCGGATCAGGGCCAGGTCGGCGGAGTTGTCGTAGTTGATCTTTGCCATGAGTTCTCCTGAATAAATCAGACCACGGCGCCGCCCCTCCCGCGCGGGCGGCGGCTTAAAGCGAGGCGGACAGCGCCTCTTCCGTGTGAAAGTTGAGCAGCGCGTCGAAGACGTCCGAGTCGCTGAGCATGCCCACCGGACGCCCGTCCACCAGCACGGGCAGGCGCCGGATGCGGTTGAGCATCAACAGAGACGCGCACTTGCGCAGCGGGCAGTCCGGATCGACGCCGATCAGCGGCGCGGACATGACTTCGCGGACCAGCACCCGGTTCGGGTCGCGGGCCGGCGCCACCACCTTGCCCAGCACGTCGTGCTTGGTGATGATGCCGTAGGCGTCGCCGTCGAAGCGCGGCGGCACAATCAGGCTGGACACTTGGTTGATCTGCATCTGGCGCACGGCCAACGCCACCGAGTCGGCGGCCTGGATGGTGCGCAGGGGCTGGCGCATGACGTGACGGGCCGCCAGCATGGCTACACCGAATGCGCCAGGGCCAGACCGCTGTCCACCAGCGGGGCCTCGGTGACCTCGGCCGGCAGCTGCGGCGGGTTGGCGCTGACCGCCTCCGAGCCGCGCGCCATGGCCACCAGGCCGGTGCGCACCATCTCGATGATGCCGAACGGCCGCAGGACGTTGAGGATGCCCTCGATCTTGTCCTCCGACCCGGTCACCTCCAGCATCAACGACTTCTCCTCGATGTCCACCACGCGGGCGCGGAAGACGTCGGCCAGCTGCAGGATCTCGGCGCGTTTGCCGTTGGCGGCCGACACCTTGATCAGGGCCAGATCGCGCGCCACGGCCGGCTTGTCGGTGACGTTGTCCACGCGCAGGACGTTGACGAGCTTGTACAGGTTGGCTTCGATGCGGCGCGCCATCAGCTCGTCGGCGTCCACGACGATGGTCATGCGCGAGACGCCGTCCTGCTCGGTGCGCCCGACCGTGAGCGACTCGATGTTGAAGGCGCGGCGGCGGAAGAGCGAGGCCACGCGGTTGAGGACGCCCGGTTTGTCTTCGACGTAAGCGACCAGTATATGCTTGGGCATGTTTCTTCTCCTCCAGAAGCTCAGAGACTGGAGACTGGCTGCGGCCGCCATTCTCAACTTTCCAGTCTCTGGTCTCCAGTTCTCTACCGGGGCATCTCCCACTCGTCGTCGCCGCCGGTCTCGGACAGCACGTCCAGCTGCGGCTGCGGCTTCGGCCGCCGGATCATGGCGTCCAGGTCGGCGCCGGCCGGCACCATCGGGAAGACGGCGTCCTCCTGCTCCACCTGGAAGTCGATGACCACGGAGCCGTCGTGATGGCGGGCGGCTTCCACGGCGGCCTGGACCTCCGAGCGCTGGGTGACGCGCAGGCCGCGCAGCCCGAAGGCGTCGGCCAGCTTCACAAAGTCCGGCCCCAGCAGCGGCGTGGCCGCGTAGCGCTTCTCATAGAAGAACTCCTGCCACTGCCGCACCATCCCCAGGTAGGCGTTGTTGATGATGGCGATGTTGACCTTGACCTTCTCCTGGGCCACCGTGGCCAGCTCGGCCATGGTCATCTGGAAGCCGCCGTCGCCGGCGATCACCCAGACTTCTTTGTCCGGGCGCGCAAACTTGGCCCCCACCGCCGCCGGCAGGGCGAAACCCATGGTGCCCAAGCCGCCGGACGTGATCAGCGAGCGCGGCTCCTCGTGGCGGAAATACTGGGCCTCCCACATCTGGTGCTGGCCGACGTCGGTGACCACGATCGGGTCGCCCTCCCGGGTCAGGCGCCAGATGTCGTTGATGACGTGGGCGGCGTACAGGTGCCCGCTGTCCGGCAGGCTCTGGATATCGCGCACGGCGGCGTCGCCCTTCAGGCTGGTGATGTGGTCTAGCCAGGTGCTGTGGTCGGCGGCGCGCACGCTGGGCAGCACCTCGTCCAGCACCTCGCCCAGGTCGCCCATCAGGGCCGCATCCACGCGCACGTTCTTGTTCACCTCGGACGGGTCCACCTCGATGTGGATCTTCTTGGCCTGGGCGGCGTAGGTGCGCAGGTTGCCGGTGACGCGGTCGTCGAAGCGCATGCCGCACGCGATCAGCAGGTCGGCCTGCTGGATGGCCTGGTTCACCCAGGCTTCGCCGTGCATGCCCATCATGCCCAGGTTGAGCGGGTGCGCGGCCGGGATGCCGCCGATGCCGAGCAGGGTCAGCGCGATCGGGACCTGCGCCTTCTCGGCCAGCTCCAGCACCTGGCGCGTGGCATTGGCCTTGATCACGCCCTGCCCGGCCAGGATCAGCGGGCGCTTGGCGGAGTTGATCAGGTCCAGCGCGGTCTGGTACTCGGACGGCAGGGCGCGCAGGTTCGGACGGTAACCGGGCAGGCGCGGCGCGGCCGCCTCCCAGTCAAACTCGGCCGCCAGCTGCTGGGCGTCTTTGGTGATGTCCACCAGCACCGGGCCGGGCCGGCCGCTGCGGGCGATGTAGAACGCCTCGCGCAGCGTCCGGGCGACGTCCTGGGCCTTCGTCACCAGGTAGTTGTGCTTGGTGACGGGCAGCGTCACGCCGGTGACGTCGGTCTCCTGGAAGGCGTCCGAGCCGATGGCTTTGGAGCCCACCTGGCCCGTGATGCACACCATCGGCGACGAATCCATCATGGCCGTGGCGATGCCCGTGACCATGTTGGTGGCGCCCGGCCCGGACGTGGCGATGGCCACGCCCACCTGGCCGCTGGCCCGCGCAAAGCCGTCGGCCATGTGCGTGGCGCCCTGCTCATGCCGCACCAGGACGTGGTGGATGCCCGGGTACTTGGTCATGGCGTCGTAGGTCGGCAGGATGGCGCCGCCCGGGTATCCGAAGACGACCTTGACGCCCTCCCGCTGCAAGACTTCCCAAACGATCTCGGCGCCCGTGAGTTTCATGTTCTCCTCCTGCTTGGGACGAGGGACGGACGACGAAGGACGAAAGCGGCGTCTTTCGTCCTTCGTCACTCGTCAGATAGTCACAGCCCCCTGCGAGGCTGAGGACACGCTGTTGGCGTACTTGGCCATCACGCCGGCCTTGTAGCGCGGCGCCGGCGGCTGCCAGCCGGCCTGGCGGCGGGCCAGCTCGTCCGGCGCGATGGCGGCGTTGATGGACCGGCGCTCGACGTCGATCTCGATCAGGTCGCCTTCCTGGACGAACGCGATCAGGCCCCCGCGCGCGGCCTCCGGGGCCACATGCCCGGCCGAGATGCCGCGCGTCGCGCCGGAGAAGCGCCCGTCGGTGAGCAGGGCCACGCTCTCGCTCAGGCCGGCTCCGGCGATGGCGGCCGTCACGCCCAGCATCTCGCGCATGCCCGGCCCGCCCTTCGGTCCTTCGTAGCGGATCACCACCACGTCGCCGGCCCGGATGCGGCCCTCGGTCACGGCCTGCATGGCGTCTTCTTCACACTCGAACACGCGCGCCGGCCCCTGGAAGTGCTGGACGTTGTTGGCCGCCGTCTTGTGGACGCAGCCCTCTTCGGCCAGGTTGCCGTGCAGGATCACCAGGCCGCCGTGCGCCTTGAGCGGCCGCTCGACCGGATAGATCACCTGCTGGCCCGGCGTCTCCTGTGCCGCAGCGCAGGCCTCGGCGATCGTCTGCCCGGAGACGGTCGGGCAGTCGCCGTGCAGGTAGCCGCCGTCCAGCAGGCGCTTCATCACCAGCGGGATGCCGCCGGCGGCGTGCATGTCCGCGGCCGCAAAGCGCCCGCCCGGCTTGAGGTCGGCGATCAGCGGCGTGCGCGCGCTGATCTGGTCGAAGTCGTCGATGTGCAGGTCCACGCCGGTCTCCTTGGCCAGGGCCAGGAGATGCAGGACGGCGTTGGTGGAGCCGCCGGTGGCGGCAACGGAGGCGATGGCGTTTTCAAAGGCGGCGCGGGTGAAAATCTGGGAGGGGCGCAGGTCGCGGCGCAGGAGTTCCATCACCAGCTGGCCGGCGCGGAAGGCGACCTTGTCCTTCTCGTCCACCATGGCCGGCACGCTGTTGCCGCCGATCGGCGAGATGCCGATGAACTCCATCAGCGTGGACATGGTGTTGGCCGTGAACTGGCCGCCGCAGGCGCCGGCGCCCGGACAGGCCAGGTTCTCCACGGCCGCAAACTGCTCGTCCGTCATCCGGCCGGCCGCGTGCGCGCCCACCGCCTCGAACACGTCCTGGATGGTGAGCGCCTTCTCGCCGGAGTGGCCGGGCGCGATCGAACCGCCGTACAGGGCCAGGCCGGGGATATCCAGCCGGGCCAGGGCCATCATCACGCCGGGGTTGGTCTTGTCGCAGCCGGAGAGGCAGACCAGGGCGTCAAAGTGGTTGCCGCGCGCCACCAGCTCGATCGAGTCGGCGATGACCTCGCGGCTGATGAGCGACGTCTTCATGCCCTCCGCGCCCATCGTGATGCCGTCCGAGATGGAGACGGTGTTGAACTCCATCGGCGTGCCGCCGGCGGCGCGGATGCCTTCCTTCACCTTGGCGGCCAGGCGCCGCAGGTGATAGTTGCAAGGCCCGATCTCGATCCAGGTGTTGGCCACGCCCACGATCGGCCGGCGCAGGTCTTCGTCGGTGAAGCCCACGGCCTTGAGCATGGCGCGCGCCGGGGCGCGGTTGGGGCCAGTGGTGATGGCATGGCTGCGGGATTTCGGGTCGGCCAAGGTCTCCTCCAGAAACGAAGGAGCCGCCCGGTGGCTTGGGCGGCTCCTGTGTCGGCTAGGTGTGTTACTGCGTGTGCTCTACTTGCGCCTGATCATCACCGTCGCCAGCCCAAACCGGAAAAGGTCCTGCACGAGGACCCCAATAAGGACGACGATAATAAGGCTGAGCGCGGCAGTCATGATTGTGTGAACTATAGGACAAACGCCCCGGGCCTGTCATCGGGCATTGTGTGCAATGCCCGCTCGGATGCTTTGGGCAATAGCTCCAAAGTCACCGTGCCCCGGCCGCTTGGGATTGGGAGCAGGATAACCGACCGGCGATTAACGCGCCCGGGGCTTTCGCTCAAATTTGCTTGAGAAACCGGCCTGCGGGAGGCCCTCGGCGCCGGCGCCCGCCGCCCGCCCTCCAGCCGTGGGTCTTCAGACGGCCCGCCGGTGGCTTCGGCGGCCGGGCCGCCGGTCACGCGCCGGCTGGCTTTGGCCGGCTGGTATGGCGGCGCTCCAACTCGGCCTCCACCTCGGCCAGCGTCAGGCCGCGCGCCGCCAGCAGCACCAGCGTGTGGTAGAACAAATCGGCGACTTCCTCGACCACCCGGCCATCGCCCTGCCCTTTGACGGCCAGGATGACCTCCACGGCCTCCTCGCCGACTTTCTTGACGATCTCGTCCTCGCCGGCGGCGAAAAGCTGGGCCGTGTACGAGCCGGGCCGCGGGTGCGCCCGGCGCTCCTGGATGATCTCAAACAGACGCGTCAACATGGTCATGGCTCAATCCGTCCCGACGCGCGCCGGCCGCGCCTGAGGCTGCACTTTAAGCAGCCGGAAGGCCGCCTGCACGGCCGGCCCGATCAGCAGCGCAAAGGCCACGGTGCCCAATCCCAGCGGCCCGCCCAGCAGCCAGCCCGCGATCACCACCGCCACCTCGATCAGGGCGCGCGCCACGCGCACGCTCAGGCCCGTGGTGCGGTGCAGGGCCAGCATCAGGCTGTCGCGCGGGCCGGCGCCGGCGTCCACGCCGATGTAGATGGCGCTGGCCAGGCCCATCAGGGCCACGGCCAGCAGGAGCAGGCCGATCTGCAGCGGCAGGGCATCGGTGACGTCCGGGATCAACCCCAGGCACAGGTCCAGCCACGGCCCGATGCACAGGATGTTGGCCAGCGTCCCCCAGCCCACTTGCTCGCGCAGGGCCAGCGCGCCGCCCAGCACCACAAAACCCACCAGGACGCTCAGCGTGCCCACCGACCAGCCGGTGAGCCCGGCCAGCGCCACTTCCAGCACGGCCCACGGGCTGGTGCCCAGGTGGGCGCGGATGAGCAGCGCGATCGACAGGCCGAACAGCGCAAAGCCGGCCTGGATGACGACAAAGTCACGCGGGAAGGTCTTCCAACGAACGGGCTTGAGGCGATGGTTCAACGTTGGCTCCGGTGGTCGGTCAGCCACGGGCGTGGTAATCGCCCGTGGCCACCCACTTGTAGGTCGTGATCTCGCGCAGGCCCAGCGGGCCGCGCGCATGCAGGCGCTGCGTAGACACGGCCACCTCCGCGCCCAGGCCGAACTGCCCGCCGTCCGTGAAGCGCGTGCTGGCGTTGACGTAGACGGCGGCCGAGTCGACTTCGGCCACGAAGCGCTCGGCGTGGGCGGCCGTGCGCGTCAGGATGCCGTCTGAGTGCGCCAGGCTGTGGGCGTTGATGTGGGCGATGGCCTCGTCCAACGACTCCACCACCTGCAGCCCAAGCACCAGCGCCAGCCACTCGGTGTCGAAGTCGTCCGGTCCGGCCGGCTGCACGCCCTCCGGCAGGCGCCGGCCGACGTTGCGGCCATACTTCAGCTGCTCCTCGCCGGTCGCCGGGTCCACTTTCAGGTAGGCGCCCGTGTAATGAACTTCCAGGTGCGGGACGGCGTTGGCGTGGGCGCGGAAGGCCACGCCGGCCGGGCGCAGGTGCTGCACCAGGCGCGGCAGGAAATCGGCGGCCACGGCCGCGTGCACCAGCACCGTGTCCAGCGAGTTGCACGCCGACGGCTTCTGGGTCTTGGCGTTATGGATCACGGCCAGCGCCCGGTCCAGGTCGGCGGTGTCATCCACGTACAGATGGCAGATGCCGGTGCCGCCGGTGATGACCGGGATGCGGCTGTTTTCGCGGCAGAACGCGTGCAGGCTGGCGCCGCCGCGCGGGATGATCAGGTCCACGTAATCGGCCAGCTGGAGCAGCGCCAGCACCAGCGCCCGGTCCGGGCTGTCGATGAACTGCACGGCGTCTTCGGGCAGGCCGGCCTCGGCCAGGGCCGCGCGCGCCAGGGCCGCCAGCGCCCGGTTGCTGTGCAGAGTCTCGCTCCCGCCGCGCAGCACGGCGGCGTCCCCGGCTTTGAGCGCCAGGCCGGCCACGTCCACGGTCACGTTCGGGCGCGACTCGTAGATCACGCCCAGCACGCCTAGCGGCACGCGCTGCTTGTGCAGGCGCAGGCCGTTGGGCAGCACCGTGGCGTCGAAGACCTCGCCGACCGGGTCGGGCAGCTCGGCCACGCGGCGCAGGTCGGCGGCGATGGCTCTCAGCCGGTGCTCGTCCAGCAGCAGCCGGTCCACGACGTGCGCGGCCAGGCCTCGGGCGCGGGCCGCTTCAACATCCTGGGCGTTGGCGGCCAGCACGGCCGGAGCCTGCGTCAGCAGTGTCTGCGCCAGCGCCTCCAGGGCGCGGTTCTTAGCGGCCGTGGGCGCGCTCGCCAGCCGGCGGGCGGCGGCGCGGGCGCGCTGGCCCATTTCCAGCAGATCGGTCATGGCCTTTACCTGGACGAATGATGAAAGACGAAAGACGGCTGAGCGGCCGTCTTTCGTCCTCCGTCTCCCGTCCTCTTACAGCAGCACCAGATCATTGCGATGGATCACTTCGTCGCCGTAATCATAACCCAGGATGGTTTCGATCTCGTCCGAGCGCCGGCGGCAGATCCGCGCCAGGTCCACGGCGCTGTAGTTGGCCAGCCCGCGCGCCAGCTCATGGCCATCGGCCTCGACGACGTGGATCGTGTCGCCGCGCTCGAAGCTGCCCTCCACGCCCGTGACGCCCACCGGCAGCAAGCTGCCGCCCTGGCGCAGGGCGCGCGCGGCGCCCTCGTCCACGCGCGCGGCGCCGGCCGCCCGGCCGCCGGACAGGATGAAGCGCTTGCGGCTTTCCAGCGCGGACGTCACCGGCCAGAAGCGCGTGCCCAGGGCCTCCCCCTGCGCCAGCCGCGTCAGGACATCCGGCGCCGCCCCGGCCGCGATGACCACGGTGGTGCCGGAACGCCGCGCCAGGTCCGCGGCCTGCAGCTTGGTGACCATGCCGCCCGTGCCCAGGCCCGTGCCCGAGCCGCCGGCGGCCTCCCACAGCGCGGCCGGGATCTCGGCGGCGCGCACCTCGTCCACCAGCCGCGCCTCCGGGTCACGGCGCGGGTCGGCCGTGAACAGGCCGGCCTGGTCCGTGAGCAGCACCAACCGGTCGGCGTCCACCACGTTGGCCACCAGCGCCGACAGGTTGTCGTTGTCGCCGACGCGGATCTCCTCCGTGGCGACCGTGTCGTTCTCGTTGACGATCGGCACCACACCCTGCGCCAGCAAGGCCAGCAGCGTGTTGCGCGAGTTGAGGTAGCGCCGCCGGTCGGCCAGGTCGGCGCGCGTCAACAGCACCTGGGCCACGGTCACGGCGTACAGGCCGAAGAGCTGCTCGTACAGGGCCATCAGGCGCGGCTGGCCCACCGCGGCCAGCATCTGCTTCTTGGGGATGTGGCGCGGCAGGTCCGGGAAGTCCAGCGCGGCGCGGCCGGCGGCCATGGCGCCGGATGAGACCACGACGACGTCGTGGCCGGCCTCGCGCAGCCCGGCCATCTGGCGCACGAGCTCAACCAGGCGGCGCGGCGAAAGCTGGGAGCCGCCGGCGGTAAGGGTGGAGGTGCCGAACTTGATGACGAGGCGCATGGCGGTTAGGGCCAAAGGTTAGGGTTCAGGCGCCAGGGACTGAGAGCCGGGCGCGTTGGAGAGCGTCGTGAAGAAACAGGAGCGCGCGCCGGTGTGGCAGGCCGGGCCGGCCGGGTCCACCAGCAGCAGCAGCGTGTCCTGGTCGCAGTCGGCGCGGATCTCCAGCACCCGCAGGACATTCCCGCTGGTGGCGCCCTTGTGCCAGAGCGCGCGCCGGCTGCGGCTCCAGAACCAGGCCTGGCCGCTGGCCTGCGTCCGCTGCAGCGCCTCGGCGTTCATCCACGCCACCATCAGGACCTCGCGCGTGGCGGCGTCCTGGACCACGGCCGTGAGCAGACCGCTGTCATCGTACTTGAGGGCCTGGAGGCTGGCTGTCGGAGGTTGGCTCATAGCAAAGGCTCCGCCCCAACCGGCCGCACCGGCACGCCGCGGTCGGCCAGGTATTGCTTCACCTGCCCGATGGTGAGCACGCCGTCGTGGAAGAGCGAGGCCGCCAGCGCGGCGTCGGCGCCGGCCAGGGTCAGCACCTCCGCGAAATGCTCCAGGCGCCCCGCCCCGCCCGAGGCGATGACGGGCACGTTCACGGCCTCCCCGATCGCGCGCGTCAGGGCCAGATCATACCCGGTCTGCGTGCCGTCGGCGTCGATGCTGGTGAGCAGGATCTCGCCCGCGCCTAGGGCCACGGCCCGCCGCGCCCAGGCCACGGCGTCCAGGCCGGTCGGCGTCCGCCCGCCCGCCACGTAGACCTCCCATTGTGGAGTCTGCGAGTCGGAGGTGGCGCGGCGCTTCGCGTCGATGGCGACGACGAGGCACTGGCTCCCGAAGCGCTCGGCGCCGGCCGTGATCAGCTCCGGTGTCTGCACCGCGGCGGAGTTCAGGCTGACCTTGTCCGCGCCGGCCAGGAGCAGGGCGCGCATGTCGTCCACACTGCGGATGCCGCCGCCCACGGTCAGCGGCAGGAAGACCTCGTCCGCCACGCGCCGCACCATCGGCGCGACCGTGGCGCGCCCCTCCGGCGTGGCCGAGATGTCCAGGAAGACCAGTTCGTCGGCGCCGGCGGCGTCGTACAGACGCGCCTGCTCCACGGGGTCGCCGGCGTCGCGCAGCCCCACGAAGTGCACGCCCTTAACCACGCGCCCGTCCTTGACGTCCAGGCACGGGATGAGGCGTTTGGCCAGCATCAGGCGCCTCCCTGCGGATACAGCTGATTGAAGCGCTCCCGCGTCAAGGCCACAAAGAACCCGTCCGCCGCCGCGTTGCCTTGCGGCGTGAAACCAAAGTTCAAGACCGCCTGCTGCCCCACGGTGTTGTCCGGCGCGAGGTCGTCCACCATGACGCGCCCGCCCAGCCGGTTGAAATACCAATCCAGGAAGACGCGCAGGGCCGCGCGCCCATAGCCGCGGCCGCGCCGGGCGGCGGCGACCTTCACGTTGAACATGGCCGTCATCGTCTCCCAGTCCAGGCGGTGGCAGCTGACCTCGCCCACCGGTTCGCCCGTGCCCGCGTCAAAAATCAGGCAGTAGAAATCGGTCGGGCGGCCAGGCGCCACCATGTGCTCGAACCAGCGCGCGGCCTGCTCATCCGTCAGCGCGTGGACGCCGCCGACCGGGGCCATGCTGGCCGGGTCACTCCAGAGCCAGCGGACGTAGGCCAGCTCATCCGCGCGCGGCGGCCGCAGGCAGACGCCGTGGCCGGTCAGCGTCACGGGCCAATCCAGGGACGCCGTCCAGAGCGCGTGCGCCAGGCGCAGTTGGCCCTCATATAGCGCGCGGCCGGCGATGAGGCCGGCCAGGCCGGCGCGCCGCACCCGGTGGACATCGTCCACGCCGGCCAGCCCGCCGGACGCGATGACGCGCAAGCCGGTGGCGGCGGCCAGCTCCGTCGTCGCGGCGACGTTGACGCCGGCGCCCACGCCATCGCGGGCCACGTCGGTGAAGATGCACGTCGTCACGCCCTGCCCGCGCAGACGCCGCCCCAGGTCCACGGCCGTGAGGCCGGCCCCCTCCGCCCAGCCGCGCACGCGCACCTGGCCGTCGCGGGCATCGATGCCCACCGCCACCCGCTCCGGCCCGAAGTCCGCCAGGGCCTGGTCCACCAGCGCCGGGTCCTCGACGGCGGCCGTCCCCAGCACCGCACGCGCGACGCCGAGGTCGAAGACGCGGCGCAGGCCGGCCGCAGCGCGCAGGCCGCCGCCGAACTGCACGCGGGCGCCCGTGGCCAGGATGGCGCGCAGGGCCGCGTGGTTGGGCGCGCTGTCGTCGCCAAAGGCGCCGTCCAGGTTGACCACATGCAGCCAGGCCGCGCCCTCGGCCAGCCAGCGCTCAGCCACGGCGCGCGGATCAGACCCGTACACGGTCTGGCGGCCGGGGTCGCCCTGGGCCAGGCGCACCACCTGCCCGGCGCGCAGGTCGATGGCGGGATAGACCGTGAAAGCGGCGGGCTCGGGCGGCATCGTCATCAGCCTAACTCCACGAAATTCTTCAGCAGCCGCAAGCCCACGTGCTGGCTCTTCTCCGGATGGAACTGGATCCCATAGACGCGCCCGCGCCCCACCACCGACGCATACGGGCCGCCGTAGTCGGTGGTCGCCAGCACCTCGGCGGGAGCGGCGTCACAAAAGTAACCGTGGTTGAAGTAGGCGTAAGCGCCGGGCGGCAGGGCCTGAAAGAGCGGATTGGGCCGGGTGGGCGTGACCTGGTTCCAGCCGGTCTGCGGCACCTTGAGGCCCGGCGCCTTGAATTGGCGCACGCGGCCGGGCAGCAGACCCAGGCCGGCGTGCTCGCCCAGTTCCTCGCCCGCTTCAAACAGCACCTGCATGCCCACGCAGATGCCGAGCAGCGGCGTGCCGCGCCCGGCCACCGCGCGCACCACCTCCACCAGGCCGCGCGCCCGCAAGCCCTTCATGCCGTCGCCGAAAGCGCCGACGCCGGGCAGCACCACTTTGTCCGCGCTCAGGATCACGGCCGGGTCTTCAGTCAGCTGCACCGGGGCGCCGACGTGCTCGAGCGCCTTCTGCACCGAGCGCAGGTTGCCGATGCCGTAATCGATCAGCGCGATCACAGTGTCCCCTTGGTGGACGGCACCGCCCCGGCGCGGCGCGCGTCGAGCTGCGTGGCCGCGTCCAGGGCGCGGGCCAGGGCCTTGAAGAGCGCCTCGGCCTGGTGATGGTCGTCCCGGCCGTACAGCACCTGGGCGTGCAGGTTGGCCTTCAGCGTCACGGCCAGGCTCTCAAAGAAGTGCGGCACGAGCGAGGTCGGGAACTGGCCGATGGCGGGCGTGCGCCACTCAGCCTGCACCACGGCGTAGGGGCGCCCGGACAGGTCCACGGCCACCCGAGCCAGCGCCTCGTCCATCGGCACGTAGGCGTGGCCGACGCGCACGATCCCGGCTTTGTCGCCGAGCGCGGCGGCGAAAGCCTGACCCAGGGTCAGCGCGGTGTCCTCGATGGTGTGGTGCGGGTCGATGTGCAGGTCGCCGGCGGCGTGGACGGTCAGGTCGAACAGGCCGTGCACGGCCAGGTGCGTGAGCATGTGATCCAGGAAGCCGACGCCAGTGCCGATGTCGTGCCGGCCGGCGCCATCCAGGTTCACGGTCACACTGATATCAGTCTCATTGGTCTTGCGTTGGATAGTCGCAGTTCGCATCGTCATTGGTCACAGAGACGCTGAGACGCTGGGTCTCGAGATAGCTCTGTGTCTCCATGTCTCGGTGGCTAGATTCGCCCCAGGGCCGCCAGCAAGGCGTCGGTGTGCTCGGGCTTGCCGACGCTGATCCGGATGCAGTCGGTCAGGCCGGGCTTGCTGAAATAGCGCACCAGAATGCCCTCGCGCTCGAGCGCCAGCTTGAGGGCCCGCGCGTCGCGGCCAATCACGCGGCCCAGGATGAAGTTGGCGCGCGACGGGTACAGCCGCAGGTAAGGCACCGCGGCCAGCGCCGCGGCCAGGCGCTCGCGCTCGGCCGTCAACAGGCCCACCACGCGCTCCAGGTAGGCGGGGTCCTCCAGCGCGGCCACGGCGGCGGCGCTGGCGGCGACGCTGATATTGTACGGCTGCTTGATCTTCCACAGGTGCGGCATGAGCGCGGCCGGGAAGGCGCCATAGCCCACGCGCAGCCCAGCCAGGCCGGCCCGCTTGCTGAATGTGCGCAGGACGATCAGGTTGTCGTGCTGCCGCACCCAGCCCAGCCGCGAATACTCGACGCCGTGAAATTCGATATAGGCCTCGTCCAGGACGACGACCACGGGCAGCGCCAGCAGCCGGAGCAGGTCGTCGTCGCCGAGCACCGAGCCATCCGGGTTGTTGGGCGAGGCCAGGAAGATCACTTTCGGCGCTGGGGCGACGGCGACCGCGGCGCTGACGGCGTCCACGTCCACGGAGAAGTCGGCGCGGCGCGGGACCGTCACCACCTGGCCCGCGTTCAGGGCCGTGTCGAACGGGTACATGCCGAACGTCGGCGGGCAATCCAGCACGCGCTCACCGGGCGCCAGGAACAGCCGCAGGACCAGGTCGATCAACTCGTCGGCGCCGGCTCCGGCCAGCAGCTGCGCGGCGGGCACGCCCGTGTGCGCGGCCAGGGCCCGGCGCAGCGCCGTCGACTCCGGATCGGGGTAGATGTGCGCGTACTCCAGCCGGGCCAGGGCCGCCAGCGCGCGCGGGCTGGGGCCGTATGGGTTCTCGTTGGCGTCCAGCTTGATCAGGTCCGCCGGGGCGCGGCCCAGGCGCTGCGACAGCACATCGAAGGGCAGGATCGGCGTGTAGGGCGCCATCGTCAGGATGTCCGGCCGGATCAGGGCGGTGATGTCCATGTCAGCGCTCGCTCCCGGGCGCGGCCGCCACGCGGGCCTGGGCGGCCTGGGCGTGCGCGTCCAACTGCTCGGCCTGGGCCAGCCGGGCCGCGTGCGGGGCGATCGCCTGGGTCGTGGCCGCGTCCAGGGCCACCAGGCTCGTCAGGCGCACAAAGTCGAGCACGGTCAACGGCGAGGCGTAGCGCGCGCTGCCGCCGGTGGGCATGACGTGGCTGGGGCCGGCCAGATAATCACCCAGCACTTCAAACGAGAGCTCGCCCAGGAACAGGCCGCCGGCGCGCGTGACCTTGGACGCCCACTGCCACGGGTCGCGCACAGCCAGGCACAGGTGCTCGGGCGCGTACTCGTCGGCCAGGGCGCAGGCTTCGTCCAGGTCGCGCGTGAGCACGATGCCGGAGTGGCGCGTGAAGGTCTGGACGATGAGGTCGGCGCGCGGCAGGGTCTCCAGGCGTTGCGCGACTTCGGCCTGCACGGCGCGGGCCAGCGGCTCGCTCGGCGTCAGCAGGATGGCGGAGGCCAACCCGTCGTGCTCGGCCTGGGCCAGCAGGTCGGCGGCCACCCAGGCCGGGTCGGCGTGCGCGTCGGCGATGACGACCGTCTCAGTGGGGCCGGCCAGGCCATCCAGGCCGACGACGCCGAAGACCAGCTTCTTGGCCAGGGTCACGTACAGGTTGCCGGGACCCACGATCTTGTCCACCGGCCGCACCGTCTCCGTGCCGTAGGCCAGCGCCGCGATGGCCTGCGCGCCGCCGATCCGGAGCACCTCGGTGGCGCCCGCGATCTCGGCGGCGGCCAGGATGACGGGGTTGACGAAGCCGGTGTCGGCGTAGGCGGGGTTGGGCGGCGTGGCTACGACGATCTCGGGCACGCCGGCGACGCGCGCCAGCAGGACAGTGTGCAGGACCGTGGACGGCAGCGGCGCGGTGCCGCCCGGCACGTAGCAGCCCACGCGCCGGAGTGGCGTCACGCGCTGGCCGAGCAGGCCGCCCAGGTCGTGCGTCATCCAGGACACCAGCGGCTGCTGGCGGTGGAAGCGCTCCAGGCGCTCGGCCGCCAGGCGCAAGGACTCCAGCACCTCCGGCGCCACGCGGGCGCGGCCGGCGGCCAGGTCGGTGACGGCGAAGCTCTCCAGCGTCACGCGGTCGAAGCGCGCGGTCAGGGCGCGCACGGCGGCGTCACCGCCGGCGCGGACCTCAGCCAGCAGGGCGGCCACTTGCCCCAGCGCGGCCGGGTCGTCGTCCAGGCCGCGGCGCTGTAACAGGCGGCGGTCACAGATCTTCATTCAGCCTCCTGGCCCGTTCCGGCTCTTCTTCAAAGATGTACATGAGCGGCGAGACGATGACGCCGCTGCCGCCCACGCTGCGCAGGGCGCGCACCGACTGGATCAACCGGTCTTTGTGGACGACGATGCTGACCGAGTGCCAGCGCTCGCCGCTGCGCGTGTAGACCGGCGCGAGGGTGGGGCCTTGCAGCCCGCCCAGGTCCGGGTGCGCGAGCAACTGCCGGGCGATAGCGTCCGGGTCCTGGCCGCGCATGTTGGCGACCACCAGGCAGTTCTCCTGGCCGCGCAGATGCGCCTCCACGTACTCCAGCAGCTGCCGGGCCAGGGCCAGCACTTCCGGCCGCGCGCGCAGGGCGGCCCGGTTGGCGATCAGCGCGGCCTGCGAGCGCAGCAGCAGGCCATCATCCAGGGCGCGCAGGCGGTTATCGTGCAGGGTCTGCCCGGATGAGACCAGGTCCACGATGAGGTCGGCGTAACCGATGGCGGGCGCCACCTCCAGCGTGCCCTCGGCGTCGATCAGGGCCACCGGCGCGATCTGGTGTCCCTCCAGAAAACGCCGGGTCAGGGCCGGGTACTTGGTGGCCACGCGCAGCGGCTGCGGCAGCGCCGCCGCGTGGGCGCGCAGGCCGGCCAGGTTGGTCACCGCCCACTCTTCCGGCACAGCCAGCGCCAGTTGGCAGTGGCCGTAGCCGAGCGCCTCGTGCACCACCAGGACTTCATCGGCCTGGCCGCGCCGCTCCTCGATGGCGTCCAGGCCGGCGATGCCGAAATCGACGCTGCCCTCGCGCACGGAGACGACGATGTCGCCGGGGCGCTGGAACAGGACGCGCAGACCGGGCAGGTCCGGCAGGCGGGCGAAATACTGGCGCGGGTTGGGTTTGTCCACGCGCAGGCCGGACGCGGCCAGGAATTCCAGTGTGGTTTGCTCGAGGCGGCCCTTGGAAGGCAGGGCCAGACGGATATCGGAGCGCGAGGTCATGCAAGGCCCTCTGGCAGAGCGTTGGAGCGGCCGGAGCCGCCGCCAACAAAAAAGCCCTCCGGTGGACCGGAGGGCGGGCTGGCAACAGGTGTGCGCAACTAACCAGACGTCCGGTCGGGTGACGGTGGGCGCGGATGGTGATGGTGCCGGGCGGTCAGGTGCGCGTTCATTGGCGGCCAGAATATCACGGCGGCCGGCCCGGCGTCAAGCCTCGGACGCAAAGTGCTCGGCCCAGGCGGCCTGGATGGCGCGGTGGACGGCCACGTTCTCGAGGAAGGTGCGGCGCAGGGCCGGGTCACGGATGGCATCGGCCTGCTCCAGCAAGGCGGTCCGCGCCCGGCTCAACACGGCGCGCGCCGCCTCGCTGATGCCGCCTCCGGGGACGGGCGCGCCGTCGGCGGCGGTCAGGCAGGCGTAGCACGTGTACAGCACCTGGAGCGGATACTCAATACCGGCCGGGCCGTGCTCGGCGACCCAAGCCAGGATCGCGTCGGCGTGGGCGCGCGCGCCGGCGCGGTCGCCTTGCGCCAGGGCCACCCGCGCCAGGCCGGCCTGGTCGTCCTGGCTGAGCCCGCTCTGCCCGAGCGCCTCGCGGATCTGGCGCGCCTCGTCGTACGCGGCGGCGGCGGCCGGCCACGCCTGCAGGCCGGCCAGGGCGTGCCCGAGGTACGTCAGGCTGTAGGCCTGGCCGCGCCGGTCGCCGATCTCGCGCTGCCGTTCCAGGGCGGCCTCGGCCTCGGCGCGGGCCAGCGCATTCTCGCCCAGGTTGTGGTAGGTCAGCGCCAGGTTGACGCGGCTGACGGCCTCGCCCCAGCGATCGCCGATCATCCGGCGCAGCGCCAGCGCGCGTTCGTGGAAGTCGCGGGCGGCCGCGAAAGCGCCCAGGTCACAGTACACGGTGCCCAGGTTGCTCAGGGCCATCGTCTCGCCGCGCCGGTCGCCCATGGCCTGGTAGACCGGCAGCACGCGTTCGTAGTGGTCGCGGGCGCCGGAGGCATCGCCCAATTCCTGGGCCATCAGGCCGAGCAGATTGAGCGCGTCGGCCTCGCCCTGCCAATGGCCCAGGTCATGATACAGGCCGACGGCCTGCCGGCACGGCGGCTCGGCGCTGGCATGGTCGTTCTGATAGAGGTGCAGCAGCGCCAGGTAGTACAGGCTGCGCGCCTCGGCGGCGCGGTCGAACAGGCGCTGGGCCAGCTCCAGGCCGTGGCGCAGCGGCGCGTGGGCGGCGGCATAATCGCCCTGGCGCCACAACACCTTGCCCCAGGCGATGTAGGCCTCGGCCTCGCGGTTGGCCTCGCCCGTGGCAGCGGCCTGGTCCACGGCCGCGCGCACGGCCGTCAGCGCGGTCGGGTAATCGCTGGTGACCTCGGCAAAGTTGGCGCGGCGCAGGTTGACCTCGGCCCGCCGGCGGTCATCGCCCAGCCCGTCGGCGATGGCGGCCAGCCGGGCCAGGTCATCGGCCTGGGCCGCCCGCTCGCCGCGCAGGTCGTTGACGCCCTCGCGCAGGAGCAGCAGGTCGTAGCGCGCGGTCAACTCGGTCTCGGGCGTGAGCTCGAAGGCGCGGCTGAGGTAGGCGATGGCCTCGGCATTGGCGAACTGCGCGGCCGACCAGCGGCCGGCCTCGGCGGCGTAGACGCGTTCGCGCGCGTGGTCCTCGGCGTTGCGCCAGTGGAAGACCAGCAGCGGCAGGATCGCCAGCGCCTCGCCCGCGCCGGCCGGTTCCTCGGGCGAAAAGCCGAAGCGCCGCTCGTACCACAGCGCCACCTCGCGGTGCAGCTGGCGGCGCTGGGAGAAGAGCAGGGTCTCGTAAGCGACCTCCTGCGTGATGATGTGCTTGAAGACGTAGGTCAGCTCCGGCTCCGGCGCCTCCAGCGGCGTCAGGTCCAGGTGGGCCAGATCGTCCAGGTAGCGGCGCAGGAGCGGCGTGGTCAGCGCCAGGTGCGTGGTGAGCGTGTCCTGCAGGAGCGAGAACAGGAAGGTGCGCCCAATGACGGCCGCCACCTTGAGGGCCAGCTGGTTCTCGGGCGGCAGGCGATCGATGCGCGAGAGGATCAAGCCCTGGAGGGTGCCCGGCAGGGTCTGCGCCACGGCGCGCAGATCACCCGCCACCCGGCCCACCGGCCCGGCCGCGGTGGCCTCCACGCTCAGCAGGCCGTGATCGCGCAGGAAGTAGATCAGCTCCTCGGCGAAGAAGGGGTTGCCGTCTGAGCGCGTGCGCAGCAATTCGGCCACGGCCTCCGGCAGGGCCTCGGCCGGCACCCCCAGCCGCCCGGCCGCCAGCGCCACAATCTCGTCCGGCGCCAGCGCACCCAGCGTCAGGCGCTCGGCCTCCGGCAGTTCGGCCAGCGCCGCCAGCTCCGGGCGGAAGACGCCCTGCTCCAGCGGGCGCAGGCTCAGGATCAGCCAGACCGGCACGCGCGCCACGGTCAGGGTGCGGGCCACGTGCAGGGCCAGCTCCCAGGACAGCGAGTCCAGCCAGTGGGCGTCGTCCAGCACCAGCACCAGCGGGCGCTCGGCCGCCCAGGCGCGCAGCAGAGACAGCAGCAAAGAGATCAGGCTCTCATGCCGCAGCTGGGTATCCAGCGAGGCCACCAGGAGGTTCTCGGGGAAATCCAGGGTGAGGACGTCGTTGAGCAGCGGCAAGCGCTCGCTCAGATCCGGGGCCACGTCGCGGACGTGCGCGTCCACGCGCCGCTGGCGTTCGGCCGGGTCATCCAGGTGGTCCAGGCCAAAGTAGGTGCTGAAGATGTCGCGCCAGGCGCGGAAGGGCGTCTGCTGTTCGATGCTGCGCCCCGCCCCGCTCAGGCTGGTGATGCCGCGTTCGTGGATCCGATGAAGGGCTTCCTCCACCAGCCGGGATTTGCCGATGCCGGCTTCGCCCTCGATCAACAGGACGCGCGGGCGCCCGGCCAGCACGGCCTCCAGCCCGGCCTGCAATTGGGCCAGCTCGGCCCGCCGACCGACGAGCGCGCGTTCGGCCTCGTCCTCCGCAGACCGATCCGCGTCGCCCATAGGCCGGTATAGGCGCACCAGCCCGGCCTTACCCTTTACGTGCGCGGGCGGCAGCGCCTCGAAGGCCAGGCGGTGGCGGGCGCTGCGGTAGGTGTCGAAGTCGCACAAAACCTGGCCGGGGCCGGCCAGGGCCATCAGCCGCGCCGCCAGGTTGACGGTGTCGCCCATGGCCGTGTACTCGCGCCGGGCCGCGCTGCCCACCGGGCCGGCGAAGACGTGGCCGGAGGTCACGCCGACGGCCAGCTGCAGGCCCAGCTCGGCGGCCCGCGCCTGGAGGTCCAGGGCGCAGCGCAGGGCGCGCTCGGGGTCGTTTTCGTGCGCGAACGGCGGCGCGCCGAACAGCCCGATCAGCACCGTGCCCTTGTCGTCGACGGCCAGCTTGTTGAGGGCGCCTTCGTAGCGCCGGACGGCGATGGCTTGCGCCGCGCGCAGAAAGGCGTGCAGTTGCGCGACGGCCTCCGGCTGGCTGTAGTCCAGGCCGGTGACGCCGATGAAGACCACGCTCATCGCGCGCAGGACGGCCAGCCAATCTTGCAGGCCCTCCTGCAGCCAGGCCGCCACGATGCCGGGCACGTAGCCGCGCAGCACGGCCGCCACCCGGGCCGGATCGCGCACGCCGGACCAATCGTCCGGCGCCAGCGGCTGAGGCGGCACCGGCCCCGGCACAACGGCGGCCTGCGCCTCCGGGCTGAGCACGATCTCGCCGCGCGCCGCCTGGTGCTCGGCCTGGGCCACCTGGCGCAGCGGGTCGCCGGCGATGACGTACTCCCAGCGGTCGTCCACGCCGCCCACCCAGGCCTCCAGCAACGGCCCGGCCCCCAGCCCGATCTTCATGCCGAGCGCCACCGGGCCCACGCTGGTGGGCAGGCTGGCGAACTCGGTCATGGCGACCTGCATGGCCTCGGCCGCCTGGACGGCGCGGCGCGCGGCGACGCCGAGCGGCTCGGCGCGCGCCGGGAAGACGGCGGTGACTGCGTCGCCGCTGAACTTCACCACCTCCCCGCCCTGGGCTTCGATCAGCGCGATCATGCGCGTGAAGTAACCGTTGAGCAGGCGCGTCAGCTCTTCCGGGCCTTCCAGCCCTTTCTGGGCCAGGCGCTCGGTGAGCGGCGTGAAGCCGGACACATCCGCGAAGAGGACGGCGGCTGGGAAGACTGCGCTCTGCGCGCCCTCAGGCAGCGCCGGGCGCTCCGCCGCCAGCGCAGCGCGGCGCAGGTTGGGCGGCAGATAGGCGGCGAGGGTCTGCAGGTGTGCGAACACAGGCGTCAAGCTGGAAGACAGCGCGGCCCGACCAGCCGCGAACGGAGGGCGATGCCGCCATTATCCGTCCACGGCGCGGCCGGGCGCGGCGCGGTGCCGTTATAGTTTTGTTTGGCGCGGCCCGTCAACGGCGCGCAATCGGCAGATAGACGCTGACGTTGATGAACGTCACGCCGCCGACCTGACGATCTTGGGCGCGGGCTGAACCCATGCCGCCGCGGTCGTTGCCGCCGGTGACCAGGTCTGGCAGGGCGGCCGCCAGGAACTCGTCCCAGGTGCCGTCCGCGCCCATCTGGTACAGCCGCGGGCTGCCCAGCGCGTAGCCGGCGAAGGCCGCCGAGCCGCGGTCCACGGGATAGTAGATGGACAGGCCGTGGGCCCGGCTGTGGTTCCAGTTGAAGGTGGTGTTGCCGACGCGCAGGCCGCCGCTGACATGGCGCTCGGCGACCACGGCCTGAGTGACCTCGGCCTGCACGGCGGCCGCGATCGCCGGCGATACCAAGCCGCGGCTGGCGGCCTGGGCGGCCAGGTCGTACAGGTCGAGGTATTCGGCGAAGTCCGGGTTGGTGGCCTGCTGCAGGCTGGCGGCGAAAGCCTGGGTGGCGCCGCGCGCCTGGGCCAGGCCCGTGGCGTTGCCCGGCGACTGCGCCAGCAAGGCGTTGGCGAAATTGTCCGTGGCCGTCCGCAGCGCCTCCATCCGGCTGGTGTCGATCAGCGAGATGGTGTGCGGGTACTGCGCGGCCACCGCGCCGGCGGAGTAGCGCGCCACGATCTTCTCGCCCACGGCGCGCGGCGTGTCGGCGGCGGCCAGGTCTGAGAAGTAGACCGGGTAGGTGGAGATGCCCCAGCTGATCTGCTGCGAGAAGAGCACGTAGTCCACCCACTCGCGCAGGTCGTAGGCGTTCTCGGCCAGACCCATCAGGCAGGCCTCGTAATCGAACAGGTCGAGCTTGCGTTCGCCGTTGCGCGTGGCGTCCTTGAGGGCCGAGTAGATCTCGCGCGGCGTCAACTGGTCGTTGTTGGACGAGCCGTCCACGCTCATGCCGTAGACGCCGTCGCCGTGGTCGTCGATGGCCAGGTAGTAGTTCTCGGCCGGGTACAGGTCCATGCTCCAGCTGACGAACTCGGCCAGCGTGGCCGGGTCGCCCATGTTGGGCTCGGCCACGGCCCAGCGGTTGACGCCATCCGTGTAGGCCGTGCCGGTCGGCTGGATGACGTAGCGCGTGGCGCCGGTGGCGCCGGGGCCGTCGTACAGCACCGTGACGGTGAGGTAAGTCTGCTTGCCGGCCACCGTGCTCCGCAGGTCGGTCAGATAGCCTTGCAGGATGGTCTCGAAGCTCGGGTCCTCGGCGTTCAGGTAGAGCATCACGGTCCAGGTATCGGCCGGCGGCGGGGCCACGTTGCTGGGCGCCGGCGCGGCCTGGTTCTGGCCGCAGAGCGCTTCCAGTTCGTAGGTGTACTCGGGGCCGCCCGCGCCGGAGTAGGATGCCACGGTCGCGTAGTAGGTGGTGCCGGTGACGGCGACGGTGGTGGTGATGAACGAGTCGTAGGTGACGCCGTCGTCGTCGTTGTAGGCTACGACGTTGAAGTTCGAGTCGTAGAGCGTCAGCACCGAATCCAGGGCCGAGGCCGGCAGGCGCGTGCGGGCGTTGACGTCCAGCGTGAGCTGGCCAGACCAGGCGGACAGGGTGTACCAGTCCACGTCGCCGCCGCCGACCGCGTCGCCGATGACGGGGTCGGAGAGCGCGGCATTGCAGGCCAGGCTGGTGGCCTGGGCCGCGCTGTCATTGGGCTCGTGCGGGTCGAGGGCGTTGTTCAGGCCGGAGTCGGTGACGTAGGCCCAGACATAGTCGATGTAGTTGTGCGTCGCCGCCAGCGCCTGGCCGGTCTGCGTGGTGTTGTACAGCTCGAAGACCAGGGCCACGGTCTGGCCCTTGACCACGGCCAGTTGCGCCGGCGTCAGGTCAAAGAGCACCTCCTGCCAGTAGCCGGTGTAGGTGAGGGCGTCCACACAGCCCAGGTCCACCAGGATCGTCCCGGAAACGTTGTCGCCGGCGTTTGGGCGCAGGCTGGCGCAGAAGAAGTCCGAGCGGGCCACGGTCTCATTGGTGGCCAAGCCATACCAGTAATTCAACGTCAGCGCCGTGGCCGTGTTGGAGATGAAGATCGGCTGGAAGAGGAAATCCGAGCCGTTGTTGGCGCGCGCCATCAGGGCGGAATAGGCGCCCTCGACGAAGGTGACGTTGGTCACCGACACGGCCTGGGCTGACACATCCAGCGGCAGCACGGCCTGGCTCTCCATGGCCGGGCGTTCGTCTGGCGCCGCCTCTGAGCGGCGCGGGGCCAAAGCCGCCCCGGCCGGGCCATCCGCGGACGCGGCCTTCCAGCCGGTCAGGTTGCCGGTCTCGAAGCTCGGATTGGCGATCAACTGGCCATTGGGGTCGGGCGGAGGCGGCGTCGCCGGGGTGTAGTCCCAGATGTAGATGTCGTCCACGTACGGGCCGGCGTAACCAAAGTCGCCGCCGATCGAAGAGTCGCTGACGAACGCCCAGGCGATGTAGACCGTCGGGTAGCCCGCGTACGAGGTCAGCCAGAAGTATTGACTGGTCCAGCCGCCCGACGAGCCGGACCAGTAGTTGTTGCAGTCGTAGCTGATGTCGTCAATCGAGACGCACAGATACAGCCAGTCGAAGCTGGGCTCGGTCTCGTACCACAGGTTGAAGCTGACGTAGACGTCGGTCTTGTTGGTGAAGTTCAACGGCCCCTGGATCATCCAACTGTTGACGTTGTTAGGGTAGCCCTGAGAGGGCAACACTCCGTCCGCGCCGCCGGCCGCCGGCCAGGCCGCGTAGGAGCCGGATGGCGCAGTATTTGTCGGCACATCCTTCCATTGCGCGTCTAGCGGACCGGCAGCGACTACCCATGCTGTGTAGTACGTGGTCGGAAAGAGAAAAGTATCAAAATCATCGTAGAAGACGAGGGTCCAATCCAGCGCCGACACCAGGGCGGCCATATCCGCGGCCGGAGGCAGGCCAACCGCCGGCGTGGGGGCCGCGGCCGGCGCCTCCGGTTTGGCGGCGCTGCGCTCGAGGACGTCCGGCGGGATTTGGCCGCGCTGGATGCGGAAGGACGGCTGGAAGGGGAGCACGTGCAGGTCGGGCGCGCTGGCTGCGGCGGCCGGGGCTTCGGCACCGTCTGGCGGCGCCGGCGTCTGCAGCGGCGGGTTCAGCGGTTGCGGCGGCTCAGGGGTGGCCGCCCCCAGGCCGGCCGGCGCCTCCCGCGCCAAAGCCTGGTCGGCCGAGGCCAGCCAGACAGCCAGCAGCGCGCTGCCCAGGATCAGGCCGAGGATCAACGCTTCACGCACCCATAAGCGACGCTGCAGTTTCATGCTCAGCCTCCTTGGCGAGATGCCTGGTCGAACCAGCCGGATAGAGCCGGATGAAGCCGGATTGTCAGTGCCGTTGGGCGAAGTGCTGTTGCGCCGTTGGATCAGGCCGCGCCCGCCCGGCTTGCCCCGTCCGGCACAGTCGGCTGGAGGCCGGTGCCTGCCGCCATGTTGACCCGTCGCGGGCCGTCCAACCGTTGTGCGTGGCTGGGGTACTGCCACCATTATAAGGCGAGGGGGCCTGATTCAGGCAGGCCGTGGCGCGGGGCAGACAAACAGAACCGGGCCGCCCGCGGCCCGGCCCGTTTATCGGCTGTGGATCAGACTGACGCCGGCGCGCGGGCCGGGGTGCTCGGCGGCGCTCACCCCGCCCGGCGGGCCAGGACGGCTTGCAGTTCGCGGTCCAGGGTCTCGCGGCAGTGCGCGGACCCGGCCGTGTCGCGCTCCCACATCAGGTCCAGGGCCTGGCGGTGCCAACCCTCGTCGCTGGAGGGGCAGCGAAAGACGTCGTGGAGCTGACCCTGGCGGGCCAGCGCCTGGCCGTAAGAGGTCGGCCCGAAGAGGCCGCGCTGTTCCAGGCAGACCGCGCCGCAGACGCGGCAGACGCGCCCGGCGGCCGCGCCGGGTTCGGTGAAGAAGGCGTCGTAACCGGAGACAGCCATGGCGCCCTCTCAGCCCAGCCGGTCCAGGGCCTGCGCCAGGTCGGCCAGCAAATCGTCGGTGTCTTCCACGCCGAGCGAGAAGCGCACCAGGTTGTCCCGGATGCCGACGGCCAGGCGCTCCTCGGTGGAGAGCTCGTAGTAAGACATCAAGGCCGGCTGCTCGATGAGCGACTCGACTCCGCCCAGCGACGGCGCGATGAGCGGCAGCTCCAGGGCGTCGATGAAGCGGCTGGCGTCCGCCAGCGTCCCGGCGATCTCGAAGCTGACCACGCCGCCGCAGCCCAGCATCTGCGCGCGGGCCACGGCCTGGTCCGGGTGCGAGGCCAGGCCCGGATACCACACGCGCGCCACGCGCGGATGCCCCTCCAGGAACTCGGCCACGGCCTGGGCGTTGCGGTTCTGGCGCTCCACGCGCAGCGCCAGGGTCTTGAGGCCGCGCAGCAACAGGCTGGCGGTGTGCGGGTCGGCCACGCCGCCCAGCACGCCCAGCGCCTGGCGCAGCGAGTCGATCAGGCCGGCCGAGCCGACCACCACGCCGGCCAGCAGGTCGTTGTGGCCGCTCAGGTACTTGGTGGCCGAGTGCAGCACCAGGTCGATGCCGAAGTCGAGCGGCGTCTGGTTGACGGGGCTGGCGAAGGTCGCGTCGATGAGCGTCTTCACGCCGTGGCGGCGCGCGATCTCCACCAGCTTCACCAGGTCCACCACGCGCAGGTACGGGTTGGTGGGCGACTCAGACACGATCAGGCGTGTGTTCGGCCGCAGCGCGGCCTCCAGGGCCGCGAAGTCGCCCATCGGCACCACCGTGGTCTCGATGCCGAATTTCTTGAGGTAGGTCTTGCAGAACTGGCGCGTGCGGCGGTAACAGTCGTCGCCGATGACGACGTGGGTGCCGGCCGAGAGCATGGCCAGCAGCACGGTGGTGACGGCGTTCATGCCGCTGCTGAAGAGCACGGCGTCCTCGCCGTGGTCCAGCGCCGCCAGCTTGGCCTCGCAGGCCGCCACGGTCGGGTTGCCGTAGCGCCCGTACTCGGTGCGGTCGCGGCCGCCGCCCCACATCCGCGCGTCCTGGAACGCGCACAGGTCGGCCGTGTCTTCAAAGGTGTAGGTGGCGGTCTGGACCACCGGCACGTTCAGGCTGTGGTAGGGGTAAGGGCCTTCGCCGCGCCCGGCGTGCACGGCCTCGGTGGAGGCGCCGCGCTTGACGCGCGCCGAGACGCGCGCGGACGCGGGCAGCGCCGGGGAACCCTGGGCGCGGACGTGGGGCTGCAGGTCGGTGGTTGTCATCTGGCCTCTCCCGATAAGCGCCGCTCTCATCGGCTGAAAGGCCGGAAGGGGAAAAGAAAACCCCTTCTGGTCAGAGAAGGGGTACAGTAAACGTTACTTGTTCCCCACTCTCATCTTCCAGAAAATCGTCTGCCGGAATTGGCACCTTGCCGTCGCTCGGCGGAGCCGAGCTTGGGGTAGGTTGTCGAGGCGTCATCGGGCCGGTCCCTCAGCCTCTCTGGATAAGAGCGGTCAGCTATTTGATTGGGGAGAGAATAGCAAAAAACGAGGGCGCGTGTCAAGACCCTGCGCCGGCCAAATTCGCGGCCCGGTGAAAATAGACATGGCCGGGGCCGCGGGGTTGGTCAACGTGCCCAATCGTCGCTGGCTTTACTCAAAGACCACGCCGCCGACCGTCACCACCGACGTGGCCTCGTCGTCGGCGGGGCAGACCCGATAAGCCACGCACTCGCCCTCGGCCGCGCCCAGGGCCTTGAGCGTGAGGTAGGCTGGCGACAGGCCGCAGACGTTGTTCTGGTCGCCCACGCGCCGGATGACGTCGTAGAAGCCGTCGGCGTCGCCCGCGCACAGCCGGTCCAGCACGCCGCGGTCGGCCTGGGTCAGGCGCGCCTGGCCGGCCGCGTCCAGGGGCTCGCCGTTGAAGGCCGGGCCGACGTGGGCCAGGTCGCCGGAGGCCACCCACAGCACGCGGCGCCCGGCAGTGGCGCGCCGCAGGGTCGTGACGAGCGCGGCCAGGGCCGGGTCGCTCAACGGCGCGGCCCCGCGCTCGATGAAGCGCGCGAACGAGCCGGTGAGCAGCGGCACCAGCGGCACCGGCCGCCCGCCGCGCAGGTGATGGAGCCAGACCGCCACCAGTTCCAGCGCGTGCTCGCCGCGATGGCGCAGTTCGCCGGCGAAGGCCGCCTCCGGCCCGATGGCGTCCGCCAGCGCGTCCACGAGCGCGACCTCGGTGGGCAGCACCCCGTAGGGCGTGGCGTAGTTCTGGCGCGTCAGCGTGAGGCTGGCGGCCGTGTCGGAGTAGTGGTCGGTGCCGATCAGCACCACCAGGTCGGCGGCCTGGGCCGCGGCAGCGGCGCGCTTCCAGGCGCGGGCGTAGACCGGCCCGCCGCGCGGGTAATCGATGTGCGGGCTGAGCAGGCCGCGCGCCTCCGGCAATGGGGCCACGTCGCCGGCCTCGGCCAACAGGCCGTCCAGCAGGCCGCGCAGTTCAGCGGGGTCGGCCGGGTAAGACTGGCCGGCCAGGCTCGGCGGCCGGAACGGCGCGCGCCGGTACTCGTCCAGGGCGCGCAGCCGCGCCGCCTGAAAACGCTCGTTGTCCAGGAACAGGGCCTCGTCCAGGGCGTCCACCAGGCCCGGCAGCGTGCCGTCCTGAAAGCGCAGGCGATACTCGCGCGCCAGCGCATCCGGCAGCTCGGCCACAGTCAGCGTGCCATCGCACAGGGCCAGAGCCGGGCCGAGCACCTGCGGCACCAGCAGCATCTGGGCGCTGATCTGCAGGTTATCGCGCAGCAGCAGAAAGCGCTGGCCAGCCTGCACGTAGGGGCGGACGTCGAGGGCGCGCAGTTTCGGGCGCGCCTGACCGTTGCGGCTGGTCATGCGGCGGCGGGTTCGTCCGGGCGCGCCACCGGGACGCCCAGGGCCTCGGCCAGGAAGGCGTAGATGTCGGCCTGCTCCTGGATGAGCACGGCCGTGGGCTTGCCGAAGCCGTGCCCGGCCTGCGTCTGGATGCGGATCAGGCAGGGCGCGTCGCCGGCCTGGGCGGCCTGCAGGGCGGCCGCGAACTTGAAGGAGTGGCCGGGGACCACGCGGTCGTCATGGTCGCCGGTGGTGACCAGCGTGGCCGGGTAGCGCGTGCCGGGCCTGAGGTTGTGATAGGGCGAGTACGCGTACAGGGCCGGGAACTGGGCCGGGTCGTCGGCCGAGCCGTAGTCGCTGACCCAGGCCCAGCCGATGGTGAATTTGTGGAAGCGCAGCATGTCCATGACGCCGACGTGGGCGAGCGCGGCCCCGAACAGGTCCGGCCGCTGCGTCAGGCAGGCGCCCACCAGCAAGCCGCCGTTGGAGCGGCCCTCGATGGCGAGGCGCGGCGTGGACGTGATCTTCTCGGCGATCAGGTACTCGGCGCAGGCCTGCAGATCGTCGAAGACATTCTGCTTGCGGTCCAGCGTCCCGGCGGCGTGCCACGCCTCGCCGTACTCGCCGCCGCCGCGCAGGTTGGCCACGGCGAAGACGCCGCCCAACTCCAGCCAGGCCAGCCGGCCGACGGCGAAGGTCGGCAGGATCGAGAGGTTGAAGCCGCCGTAGCCGTACAGCAGGGTCGGGTTGGCGCCGTCCAGGGCCAGGCCGCGCTTGTGGGTCAGGAACAGCGGCACGCGCGTCCCGTCGCGGCTGGTGACGAAGACCTGGCGCGTCTCGTAGGGCGCGAAGTCGAAGCGGATGGGCGGCACGAAGATCGGCTCGCCCTCGCCAGCCCAGAAATCGTAGCGGTAAACCGTGACGGGATGGGCGAAGGATTGGAAGGCGAAGAAGAGCTCGTCGTCGTCGCGCCCGCCGGTCACGGCCGGGTCATCGCCGAAGGTAAAGAGCGAGCCCAGGCCGGGCAGCGCGATGGCGCCGGCCGGCGCCCCGTCCAGGCCGAAGACGCGCAGTTGATGATGGGCGTCGTGCACATATTGGCCGACGAACTGGTTGTGGATCAGGTACACGGCCTCCAGCACGTCCGGGCCTTCCGGGATGAGCGTGCGCCACTGGTCGCGGGCGGGCACGGTGACGTCCACGGCGATCAGGCGGCCGCGCGGCGCGTCCAGGGTGGTGCTCAGGTAGAAGACCGGCCCGTCGTTGCCGATGAACTCGTAGGTGGCCTCCAGCGTGTCGATCAGCTCCACCCAAGGGCTGTCCACGGTGAGATCACGGTAGAACAGGCGGTTGCGGATATCGGTGCCCTGCCAGACGCTCAGCACCAGGTAACGGCCGTCGTGGCTGACCTGCGGCGCGAAGCCCCACTCTTTGTGATCCGGACGCGCGTAGACCAAACGGTCGTCCGCCTGGGCCGTGCCGCGCCGGTGGAAGTACAGCTTCTGGTGGTAGTTCACGTCCTCGTAGGCCTGGCCCTCGGCCGGCGCGTCGTAGCGGGCGTAGTAGAAGCCGGAGCCGTCCGGCGCCCAGGCCGCGCGCGAGAACTTGCTCCACTCGATCACGTCGGCCAGGTCGGCGCCGCTCGCCACGTCGCGCACGCGCCAGGTGAGCCAATCTGAGCCGCTGCGGCTGGTGGCGTAGGCCAGCCAGCACCCGTCGTCGCTGACCGACCAGCTCGTCAGCGCCACCGTGCCGTCGGTCGAGAGCGTGTTGGGGTCGAGCAGCACGCGGCCGGCGTCGTCGTGGCGCTCGGCCACGGACAGGACGTCCTGGTTCTGCAGGCCGGAGTTGCGCAGCTGGAAATAGCGGCCGCCGCGCTGAACCGGGGCCTGGGCGCGCGGATAGTCCCACAGCTCGGTCAGGCGCTGGCGCAGCTGGGCGCGGGCCGGGAGGCCGTCCAGGTAGGCAAAGGTCAGCGCGTTCTGGGCCTCCACCCAGGCGCGCGTCTCCGGCGCGTCCACGTCCTCCAGCCAGCGATACGGGTCGGGGACGCGCTGGCCGTGATAGTCGTCGGCGTGGTCGAGCCTGCGGGTTGGGGGATAAGCAAAAGTCGGCATAGGGTGCTCGGGGGATGGGAACCTGAACGCGCTCATGTCCGGCGGCCGGCGGCCTCCAGCGCGTTGCCGAAAAAATCGGCCAGGCGCAGATACAGAGTGCGCTGGTTCCGGGGTTTGGAGATGCCGTGGCCCTCGTCGGCGAAGGCCAGCAATTCATGCTCCACGCCGGCGGCGTGCAGGGCCGCCGTCACCACGCGCACGTTCTCCGGAGTGACGTTGGGGTCCTGCAAGCCCTGGACGATCAGCAGTCGGCCGTGGATAGCCTTCACGAAATGGATGGGCGACCGCTCCTGGTAGCGCTGCGGCACCTGCTCGGGCGAGCCGCCCATCATCTCCTCGCTGTAAGGCCGCAGGTCCGGGCGCGTCGTCTGATAATCCACGACCAGATCGGTCATGCCGCAGATGGGGGCGGCGGCGGCCAGCTCGGCCGGCGCAAAATGTGTCAGGGCGTGCCAGGCGGAGTAACCGCCGTAAGACGTGCCGGTGATGGCCACCTGGCCCGGCGCCGCCAGCCCAGCCGCAATGAGGGCCTGGATGCCGGTGCGGATGTCGTCTTGCTCCAGGCCGCCCCACCCCGTCGCCTTGATGGCCTCGCGGAAGGTCTGGCTGAAGCCGGTGCTGCCGCGATAGTTCGGGTCCAGCACCACGAAGCCCTGGCGCACGTAGAACTGGATCTGGACGTTGAGCATGTCCTGGCTGTGGCTCGTCGGTCCACCGTGCACATACACGATAGCGCCGCGCGCCGGGCCTTGCGGCCGGTACAGCCAGCCCTGGATCTCCAGGCCGTCCACGGACCGCCAGCGGAAGTCCTCGGCCTGGGTCAGGTCATCGGGCGTGAGGGGCGTGCGCTCCCAGGTGCGCGCCAGGCTGACGAAGCTCTCCGGGCGCAGATCAGACGGCGAGAAGCGCACGAGGTCGGCCGGCTGGCGCGACCCGTAGCGCTGGCCGACCCATTGGCCGCCGCCGACCGGCGCGAGCGGCAGCAGATTCCCAGCTGAAGGCGCCACCGCCATCTCGGCGCCGGTGGCCGGGTCCAACAACACAGCGCGCAGCCGCGCGGCCCGGACCTCCACCACCACGATGTGCTGGCTGCTGAACGGCACGTAGGCGTCTTCGAGGTTGCGGGCCGGGTCGTCGATGAGCCAGCGCAGGCCGCCGTCGACCAGGTTGAGGATGCCCAACCGGCGATGGGTGGGCGCCTCAGCCAGCACCAGCAGGCGCCGGCCGTCCGGGAACCAGGCCGCCGCCGTTTTAACGTCCGGCCCGGCGTTGAGCACCTCGCGGTCGTTCTGGCCGTCGATGCCCACCACCCAGGTCTGGCGGCCGGCCGGGTGCCGGTCCAGACGCTGATAGAGCACGTGCTCGCCGGTGGGGCTGAGCGCCGGCTCGATCCAGCCGCCCTTGACGGGCCGGGCCAGCACCAGGCGCTCGCCGGTCTCCAGGTCGTGGCGATAAATCCAGGTGGCCTCAATCTCACGGCCGGCGGCGAAATCATAGTTGGCGCCGTACACCAGCCAGCGGCCGTTGCCGTGCAGGTGGCCGCCGCGCAGGAAGTAGTTCGGTTCCAGCTCGGTCAGCGGCGTCAAAGTCAGCGGCTGATCCAGGTCCACGCGGTAGAGCGTGAAGCGCTCGTCGCCGTCGCGGTCCTGCGCGGCCAGCAGCGCGCGGCTGTCCGGGGTCCAGGCGACCAGGAAGGTGTTGTCGCTGGTGGCGGTCAGGCGGATCGGCCCAGATGAGCCATCGGTGGGGGCGGCGTACAGGTCGGCGGCCGGGCCGGCGCGGAACCAGGTCCAGGCCACCCACTTGCCGTCCGGCGAGACCTTGGGCGCGGACAGGGCGGGCAAGGTGAGCAGAGCGTCCAGATAGGCTTCCGGTGTCAGCGTCGTCATGAAAACTGGTGACTCTCAGGGGTGTGGAGATCGGGCGGAGTATAGCCGAAAATCAGGCGCGGTTTGGGGAGGCAGCCGGCGCCTCAGCCACGGACGCGGCCTGCAGGTCCGGCCGGGCCGCCCACTCCGCCAGGAGCGCGCGGTTGACGCGGACGTTCTCGCACCAACTGCGCCGCCGGGCGGCGTCCTGCAGCCGAGCCGTGACGGCGTTTACGATTGCCAGCCCGCGCCGCAGGCAATCGTCGGCCTCGGCGGCGCGGCCCAGGGCCCGCCAGACGCGCATCTGCGTGTATAGGAAGCGCTCGCGCAGGAAATACTCGTCAGGGTGGGCCTCGGCGATGTCCAGGCACTCCGCGGCGGCGGCCTGCGCCTGGGCCAGGTTGCCCCGCGCCAGCGCCAGTTCCGCCAAGTAGTTCAGGGCATAGGGCAGAGCCCGGACCGGGTTCAACTGGCGAGTCAGCGCCACGACTTCGTCGATGTAAGCCTGGGCGGCCTCCAGCCCGGCGGGGTCGCCGCCGGCGGCCTCGCTCCGCAGGCGCGCCAGGTAGCTCAGCTCATACAAGGCCGCGCCGCGCCCGTACGCCGGCGCCTCGGTGTTCTGAGCGAGGGCCGCTTCCAGAGTCGCCTGCGCGGCGCCCAGGTCGCCCACTTCCAACTGGCAGCGCCCGATCAGGGCCAGCACCTCGCTCTGCTCGACCGAGCTGAGGACCGCCGCGGCCCGGGCGCGCTCGCCCTGCAGCAGTTCCAGGGCCGGCGCATACTGCCCCAGGTCGGCGAGCACGCCGGCGCGGTCGCGGCGCCGGCGGACGCGCACGCCGTCGTTGTCGGCCAGGGCCCGGTGCGCGTCATAGTCGCTCAACAGGGCCAGGGCGCCCTCGTAATCGCGCTGGCGTTGTTTCAAGTCGACCAGGTTCGTGACGGCATTGAGCAGGCCGGCGCTGGATTCGATCGACGCGGCCACGCTGGCCGACTCGCGCAGGTTGGCCTCCGCCTCGGCCACCCGCCCCAGCCCCTGCAAGGCCAAGCCGATGACGTTGAGATCATGCCCCTCTTCGGCCCGATTGCCCATCTGGCGGTGGAGCGCCAATGCCGATTGGCCCAGCGTCAGCATCTCGTCGAACCGGCGCTGATCAAAGACCAGGATGGCGAGGCGGCGCAGGCTGGTGGCCTCCTGGCGCCTGTCGCCGGCCTCCCGGCTGAGCGCCAGCGCCGTCTCGATGGCGGATTGCGCCGCCGCCGCTTCGGTGAGGTCGCTCAACGTCAACGAGAGGGTGTGCAGGCAGGCCGCGGCCTCGCCCAACTGGCCGGCCTCGCGGAAGCGCGCCGCCGCCGTCTCCAGCACCGTCTGGCTGCGCTTGAGTTCGCCGCGCATGCGGGCGGCCCAGCCCAGGCTACGCAAGGCCAGGCCTTCACGCAGCGGGTCGCCGAGGGAGCGCGCCAGGGCGGCCGCCCGCTCGGCCGGGTCCAGCGCGCTGGCCGGATCGGTGGCGCCGGCATATTCGGCCTCGGCCAGCTGGGCTTCAAAGCGATAGCCGTCGTCGCCCAGAGTTTCGGCCAGGGCCAGCAAGGCGTCCACGTCGGCGCGCTGCTCGGCCCGCCGGCCCACCAGGTCATACACCTGGGCGCGCGCCGCCAGGAGCCTGAACCGTTCGGGCGGATCGGCAGTGGTGAGGGCCAGCGCCTCGGAGTAACAGCGCAGCGCGTCGGCGTTGGCGTACACGCGCCGCGCCCGCTCGGCCGCCTGAGTGTAGTAGCGGCGGGCCTGGTTCTCGTCGCCGGCCTCGCTGTAGTGGTGGGCCAGGGCTTCGTAGTCATCCGGATGGACGCGCTCCAGCGCCGCCGCCACCCGGCGGTGCAGCCGGTGGCGCCGCAGGCCGCTGACGCTCTCGCGCAGCGTGGCCGGGATGAGGGCGTGCGCGAACGCGAACGATTCACGGCCGCGGCCGTTGGTCTCGGCCACCAACTGGGCGTGCTCGGCTGCCTCCAGGGCGTCGATCAGCACGTCCTCGGCCAGCTCGCTGGCGTGCAGGAGCGTGGCGAAATCGAACTCGCGGCCGAGCACGGCCGCCACGCGCAGGGCCTCCTGGGCCGGCACCGGCAGCTTGGTGACCCGGCTCTGGATGGCCACGCGCACGCTCTGCGGCACGCGGATCTCGGGCATGGGCGGCCGGCGCCAGCGCCCGTTCTCGCGGTAGAGCTTGCCGTCCTCCACCAGCGCCTTGCAGACCTCTTCCACGAAGAACGGGTTGCCCTCGGTCTCCTGGTAGATGCCGTCCAGAAAATCAGAGGTGACGGCCTCGGCAAACATCGCCGCCAGGAGCTGCTCGGTCTGCGGGCGGGTCAGCCGCGTCAGCTTGACGCGCACGGCCAGCCGTTCACGGTTGAGGTCGGCCAGCAGGTCCTCCAGCACGCCGGCCTCATCCAATTCCACTTCGCGATACGTCAGACACAGCAGCAGCGGCCAGCGCGCTGTCCGCGCGCGGCGGGCCAGGTGGCGCAACAGGTACAGGCTGCCGGAGTCGGCCCAGTGGAGGTCATCCACGGCCAACAGCAGCGGCGCGCGCCCCGCCAGGGCGCTGGCCACCGCGGCGAAGCTCTCGAACAGCCGCTGCTGCTCGGCGGCCGGCTCGAGGGCCAGGTTGGGCGCCAGCTCCGGGTAGCGCGCGCGCAGACCCGGCGCCAGCGTCACCAGATCGGCCAGCACCAGGCTGGGCAAGGCCAGCTCGGCGAAGCCGGGCGTCTCGACGGCGGCGTACACCAGCTGGGCGATGGGCGCGTACGGCGCGCCGCCTTCGGCGTAGCACTCGCCGGACAGCACCGTGGCGCGCGCCACCTCCGCCAGCGTCGCCAGCTCGCGCACCAGGCGGGTCTTGCCGATGCCGGGCTCGCCGCTGACCAGGAGCACGCCGGCCTCGCCGGCGGCGGCGCGCTGCCACTGCACGCGGGCGGCCGCCAGCTCGCGGTCGCGGCCCACCAGGTGTCCGCGCACGATGCGGTCCAGGAGCGCGGTGGCCGGGGCGGGGCCGCCGCTCGGCGCAGGCTGGCCCAACTGGAGCGCGCGCAGCGCCGCGCGAACGTCGGCAGCCGAGCGCGGCCGGTCGCCGGGCTGCTTGCTGAGCAGCTGCAAGATCAGCGTCTCCAGCGCGGCCGGCAGTTCCGGGTTGTAGGTGCTGGGCGGCGCCACCGTGGCGTGCACGTGTTGGGAGAGCACCAGGAGCATGTTCTCGCCGGTGAAAGGCGGCCGGCCGGTGGTGAGCTCATACAGCATCACACCGAGCGCGTACAGGTCGGATTGGGCGCTGGGGGCGCCGCCCGTGATCAGCTCCGGCGCCAGATAGGCGAAGGTACCCAGCAGCGTGCCCTCTTCAGTCAGGCGCGGCGCGCCGGGCGTGTGCGCCAGGCCGAAGTCCATGAGTTTGACCGAGCCGGTCGGCGTGAGCAGCACGTTCTCGGGCTTGAGGTCACGGTGGATGATGCCGGCGGCGTGGGCGTGCTCCAGGGCCGCGCAGATCTGGACGGCCGCGGTCAGCAGGTCGGCCAGAGCGCGCGGCGGCCGGGCATACAACGATTCGCCTTCGACGTACTCCATGACGATGAAGGCGGTGGTGCCGGCGCCATCCGGCGTTGGGATGATGCCGGCGTCGTAGACGGTGACGATGTTGGGGTGGTTCAGGCGCGCCACGGCGCGGGCCTCGGTGAGCAGGCGGGCCTGGCCGGCGGTGCCCAGGCCGGAGGCGCCGGCGGCCAGCATCTTAACGGCCACCGGCCGCCCGAGGCGCAAGTCCTGGCCGCGATAGACGAGGCTCATCCCGCCGCGCCCCAGCTCGGCGTCGAGGCGGTAATGGTCCAGCAGCACAGTGCCAATCACTCTGGATCCCTTGGATGAACGCTGGAACGCGGGGTCTGACCCGGCCCGCCTAGGAACACGGGCCTGGAGTCAGTATAGCGCAAAGCGACGGCCCGGTCCGCGGGTGGTCAGGCCAGCAGCGCGGCCACCGCGGCCGTGAGCGCGGCCTCGGAGTCGACCCGGACCGCATTCCAGGCAGCCGTGAAGGCGGCCTCCCCCAGTCTGGCCCGCACGGCGGCGACGCGGTTGACTTCGGCGGCCTGCTCCACCGGCGGCGTGGGCGCGTTGACCAGGTGGCGGATGCCGGCGGCCACGGCCAGCAGGCGCGCCGCGCGCTCCGGGTCGTCGGCGGCGGCCAGGTCGGCCAGGCCGCTCAAACACTCGGCGATGCCCCACGGCTGCTGCCATTGCCGATAGAGTTGCAGGCTCTCATGGAAACTGGCCTGCGCCAACGCCGTCTGGCCCTGGGCGGCGGCCACAAACCCGAGGCGGCTGAGCGGGTAAGCACTCCAGGCCAGGTTGCCAATGTCACGGGCCAGGGCGACGCTCTCCTGCAGCAACTCGGCCGCGCGCGGCAGATCGCCCCGGTGGTACGCCACCCGGCCGACGTCGGCCAGCGTGTAAGCCAGGCTGAGCTGGTTGGCCTCCTGCCGGGCCAGGGGCAGACACTCCTCCAGCAGCCGCGCCGTCCGGTCCAGGTCGCCGTGCAGCAGTTCGATCAGGGCCAGGTTGCGCAGAGCGTAGGTGAGGCCCAGCCGGTGGCCCAGGTCGCGCGAGAGCGCCAGCGCCTCTTCCAGCCAGGGGCGGGCGCGGGCGTAGTCGGTCTGGAACCAGAAGCCCAGCCGCTGCAGCAGCGTGGCCAGGCCGCGTTTGTCCGCGAGCTTGCGCTTGAGCGCCAGACTCTCTTCGACCAGCGCCAGCGACCGGTCGCGGTCGCCGCGGCCCAGCGCGTACATGGCCAGCACGCTCAACGCTTCGGCCACGCCGATCGAGTCACCCATGGCTCGGCGCAGGGCCAGGCTGGCCTCGCAGCGCGCCACGGCCAGGTCATTGTCGTTGCGGCTGCCGGCGGCGTAGGCCAGGTGCTCCAGCGCCTGGGCCTGCCCCCAGCGGTAATCCGGCCCCAGGGCCTGGAACAGCGCCAGGCTCTCCTGGGCCAGGGCCTCGGCCCGCGCGTACTCGGAGCGCGCCCAGCTGATGGCGTCCGCCTGCAGCACCAGCGTCAGGGCCAGCGTGGCGTTGTCGCCGCTGGCGCGCGCCAGCGCCTCACTTTCGGCCAGCAGGGCTTCGGCCGCGCGCACATCACCCTGCCCGAGCGTCACGGCCGCGGCCCGCGCCAAGGCGGGCGCGCGGATGGCCGGCGCCACCGTCTGGGCCTGGGCCAAAGCCGTTGTCAGCCAGGCGCGCCCGCGGCCCCAGTCGGCCGTCACCGTCCAGAAGATCCACAAGGCGCTGGCCAGGCGCAGGGCCGCCGTCACGTCCTGATCCAGCGCCCACTCAAAGGCCAGGCGCAGGTTGCCGGCCTCGTCGTCCAGGCGGCCGAGCCAGAACATCTGGCGCGGGCTGGCGAACTCGCGCTCGGCCTGTTCGGCCAGGGCCAGGTGGTAGGCCAGGTGCCGGTCACGCACGGCGCGCACCTCGGCCTCGCCGGCCTCGCGCAGCTTCTCGCGCGCGTACTGGCGGATCGTCTCCAGCAGCTGATAGCGCGCCTCCGGGCCGCGCTCGCGCTCGACCACCACCAGGGACTTGTTGACGAGCTGCGTGAGCAGGTCGAGGACGTCGTCCTTGCACAGCGGCGCGGGACCGGGGCCGGCCGGCGGATCGGTCGCCACCGCTTCGGCCGCCTCCAGCGTCCAGCCGCCCATGAACACGGCCAGGCGGCGCAGCAGGACGCGCTCGGCGTCGGCCAGCAGCTGGTGGCTCCAATCCATCGTCGCGCGCAGCGTCTGCTGGCGCGGCAAAGCCGTGCGGCTGCCGCCGGTGAGCAGGCGGAAGGCGTCGTCCAGGCGGGCCGCGATCTGGTCCACGCTGAGGAGCTTGACCCGGGCGGCGGCCAGCTCGATCGCCAGAGCGATGCCGTCCAGGCGCCGGCAGATCTGCGTGATGGGGCCGGCGTTCTCGGCGGTGAGCGCAAAGCCCGGCAGCGCCGCGGCGGCCCGGTCCACGAACAATTGCACGGCCTCCGAGTCGTCCGGCGGCGCGCCGGCTGGCCCCGGCAGGGACAGCGACGGCACGCGCACGGCGGCCTCGCCCTCGATGCCCAGCGCCTCGCGGCTGGTGGCCAGCAGCTGCAGGTGCGGGCAGGCGCGCAGGAGCTGCTCGGCCAGTTGGGCGCAGGCGTCGATCAGGTGCTCACAGTTGTCCAGCAGCAGGAGCACCTGCTTCTCGCGCAGATAGTCGGTGAGCGCCGTGAACAGCGGCCGGTCGCGCTCCTCGCGCACGCCCAGGGCGGCAGCCACCGCCTGCGGCACGCGTTCCGGGTCGGTGAGCGGAGCCAACTCCACCAGCCAGATCCCGTTGGGGAAGTGCGTGAGCAGATTGAGCGCGGCGTGCTGGGCGAGCCGGGTCTTGCCGACACCGCCTGAGCCCGTCAGCGTGATCAGGCGCGGCGCACCGTCCTGGCCATCGGCGGCGGCCGGCTGCAGCAGGCGCTGCAGGCGTTGCAGTTCGCGCGCGCGGCCGACGAAGCGGGTCAGCGGCGGCGTGAGGTTGGTCGGCGGCGCGGCCGGCGCGGCGGGCGCCGCCGTCGGGCGCTCGGCGTTCTGGTCCAGCAGGCGGCCCACCGCCTCGGCCGATTCCGGCCGCGCCGCCGGCTGCTTGTGGAGCAAGGCCACCACCAAATCATCCAGCCAGGCCGGCACGGCCGGGGCGTGGGTGCTGGGCGGGACGACCGGCGCGTGCAGGTGCTGGGCCAGCAGCGTGATGAAGTCATCGGCCTCGAAGGGCGGCCGGCCGGTGAGCAGCTCGTAGACCATCACGCCGAACGCGTACAGGTCCGAGAGCGCGGTGGCGGAGGCGCCCTGGATGAGCTCGGGGGCCAGGTAAGTGACTGTGCCAAAGATCTGGCCGGCCTGGGTCAGGCGCGGGCCGCGCGTTGTGCGCGCCAGGCCAAAGTCGGTGAGCTTGGCAACGCGCTCGGGCGTCAGCAGCACGTTCTCGAGCTTGAGGTCGCGGTGGATGATGCCGTGGGCGTGAGCGTGCTGCAGCGCTCCGGCCACCTGGCGCGCCAGCGCCAGCGTCTCGCCAAGTGTGGCCGGCGTGCAGCCTCGGAGCGAACCGCCCTCGACCAGCTCCATGATGATGAAAGGCTGGCCGTCGGTCTCGGCCGCGAAACCCACGTCGAAGACCATGACGATGTTGGGATGGTTGAGCTGGGCGGCGGCCTGGGCCTCGGTCAGCAGGCGCGCGCGGCCGGCGGTGCCCAGCCCGGTGGGGTTGAGGACCTTGACCGCGACGGCGCGCTCCAGCAGCGTATCCTGGGCGCGATAGACCACGCCCATGCCGCCGCGGCCGATCTCGGCCTCCAGCCGATAGCGTTCCAATAAC
>ERZ761602.1263-NODE-1263-length-47017-cov-7.837720_pt1 | contig 47017 bp, 40 predicted proteins | sample MGYA00512165_ERZ761602 | MGnify/ENA primary metagenome ERZ761602 (study PRJEB28899, sample SAMN02445085) | bioreactor sludge metagenome | biome: EBPR sludge; isolation source: Thorneside wastewater treatment plant | place: Australia: Brisbane, Thorneside...
GGTGGTGAAATTGGTAGACACGCTACCTTGAGGTGGTAGTGCTCACAAGGCGTGCTGGTTCGAGTCCAGTCCCGCGCACCAGCGTTCTTCCCTTGCTCACTCCTGATCGACCGGCGCTGGCTCTGGCCCCTATGGACGGCATCACCGATGCCGCGATGCGTGCGCTGATGGGTGAGTTGGGGGGTTTCTCCTATGCCGTCTCTGAATTCCTTCGCGTGAGCGTGGCCGTGCTCCCGGCCAAGGTCTTTCGGCGAGAGGTCCCCGAGCTTCTCAGTGGTGCTCGCACGCCGACCGGGCTGCCGGTCCAGGTCCAGATCTTGGGAGGCGACCCCGACCGAATGGCTGCTTCTGCCTTGGCCGCGGTTCGGGCGGGGGCGAACGCGATCGATATCAACTTTGGGTGTCCCGCCCCGACCGTCAATCGCAACGATGGCGGTGCGTCTCTGCTGCGGACCCCCTGCCGAATTCGGGACGTCGTCCGCGCTGTTCGCGAGGCCGTCCCGACCGAAGTTCCGGTCTCGGCGAAGCTCCGACTCGGCTGGGAATCGACGGATGAAATCCTCGTCAATGCGCCGATGGCTGTCGAAGGCGGAGCGAACTGGTTGACGCTCCATGCGCGCACCCGGATGCAATCCTATCGCCCGCCGGTGGATTGGGCCATGGTCGGGCGGGTGAGACAGATGGTCCAAGTGCCCGTCGTCGCGAACGGAGACATCTGGAACCTTGAGGACTTCCGCCGGTGCCGAGAAGTCACGGGGTGTCAGCACTTCATGATCGGGCGAGCGGCGCTCGCGAACCCCAGGCTCCCAGGCCAGATCGCGAGAGAACTGGGGTTGAATTCCGCGAGCCAATTGGACTCGGCTGATTGGGAGAGTCTCTTCCGCCGCCTCGTCAAGTGGTGTGACCAATCCCCCCACACGGTCCTCAAACTGAAGCAATGGATCAAGTTGGCCCACCTTCACGGGGACTTCCCATGGTTCGACCGGCTAAAGACGGCGACCACCTTGGACGAGTTCTTCGATCTTCTTTCCGAGCAGTTTTTGGCCAAGGTTGGGTGATGCCCCCATCGGATTCGCATCCGATCCGGCCTCACCAAATTAAGTGCCAGGGGATCTCAAAGATCACTCGCGCCCAGGCGACGGGTGGCTGCACTACCAGCCACAGTGACCTCGTCCAGACCTCCTGCTGATTCATTCCTTCGAGTTCATGCCGCTCGATCCGGCCCAGTTCGCGACAGGTGAAAAACAAGGTCGTGGGGACGAAAATCAGCAACATGAAAAACCGGCTGACGAAGAGGGTCAGGTGCGTCGTCTCCGAGAGATCGGATGTCAGAAACTGGATCACACCCATGCAGAACCCGATCATCAAGAGGCAGCCAATGATGAAGGGCAAGAAATCTTCGGGTGAGTCCCAACTCGGGTCGACCCACGAGGCCCGCCAGAGGATGAGACCCAGCACGAGCGTGAGGTAGCAGCCGACCATCACTGGGCCTATTCCCGAGAAAACAACCGGGAGATAGTCATTCTGGTCTCTCAGATCCCAAGTCGCGCGGCTGGCCCAACCCAGCAAGAAACCGACCCATAAGGTGCAGGTGATCGCGGTCATGGCCCGGAAACCCCCGAGAGCCGTATCCACGAGCAAGGTCACCAGCATGCCGGTGAGCAGGAAGCCGAACATCTCGACCGTCGGCAACAGCCAAGCCACCCAAGCGCCCACTCCCAACGGTATCAGCAGTAAAGAAGCCCGCCAGACCACGTCACCGGCGCTGAATTCTTGCCCTGTGGGGGCCGTGGAAGTGGGCCGTTTGGAACGCATCGGATTGGCTTCTGGTGGGACGGAAAGCTGGAGCGTTCGGTTGCATGCGACCGACGCTCAGAGTCGGCGACCAAGAAAAAACTCGATTCCGCTAGGCCCAGGGACCTATTCGCCCTACGAATCTAGGCGGAACCCGCTACAATACGATCCTACAAAGGGATGCAAACATTCCAATCTTCCGAATTCGAGTGGTTCTATGTTGGCAATTACGGCCAACTAGGCCCGCTCGCGTTCGATCAAGTGCGGGGCCTGGTTCGAGATGGCGTGATCGAAAGAACCACGCTCGTCTGGAGGACCGGGATGAACGAGTGGCTCATGGCCGAATCGATCCCCGAACTGCGGAATGAGTTCGCGCCGATGGTGGTACCCCCGGCCATCCCTTCGAGTCCTCCGGCCCCTCCTATGCCGAGTAACGTGGTCTATCCCCACATTCCCCAAGCCCCGATGACGGTGCCCTATGGAGCGGAGTTTGCGATGCCGCCGGTACAGTGGAACATTCCTGAGAGCGACAAGAGTCGCCTCATTGCTGGGATTCTTCAGCTGATCATTCCTGGTTCTGGTCGGATCTACCTCGGCTATCTTGCCCATGGCCTCGGCCAGCTCCTCTTGACCCCCGCCTGCTTTGCCGGATGGTTCTGGTCGGTGGTGGATGGGATCGCGATGCTCTCGGGGAGCACGAAATATGACGGGTATGGGAGAGCTCTTCGAGATTAAGGCGTGACGATCTCGGGTTCGCCTCGTCAGTAAGTAAAGACATGATTACCGTTGCCTGCCTTTCGGTCCTTTTGGGGGCCTCTCTTCCGCTGAAGTCGGAACTCTCGACAACGGCGGTGGCAGTCCAACGCGCCCAGCCGAAGCTCGTGCTCACCATCGAAAAGCGCGGTTCGGTTGAGATCGAACTCTTTCAAGATACGGCGCCCAAAACGGTCCAACACATTGCCGATCTTGCCCGAAAGGGATTCTATGACGGACTCCAGTTTTTCCGCGTCATCAAGGAGCCTCGACCGTTTTTGGTTCAGATTGGCGACCCCCAGACCCGGTCGAAATCGTTGGAAGATCCGGCGCTGGGTTCGGGAGGATCGGGAACCCGCGTCGCCTTCGAGGCCTCCGGACATAAGCACGTCCGTGGAGCCGTTGGCCTCAGCACTCTCCCCGGTGACAAGAACAGCGGCGACAGCCAGTTCTACATCATGCTCGCCGACCATGGTTTCTTGGATGAGAACTACACGGTCTTTGGCCGAGTGACCAAGGGGATGGACGTCGTCGACTCGATCGCGCTTGGGGATTCGGTCTCGAAGGCGACTCTGCAATAACTCTCCCCTGATCGGGTAGGGTTCGCAGAGGGATGAGAGTCGCGGAGTTCTATCAACAGGTCCAGGCCGAGGTGGCCAAGGCCGTCATCGGTCAAGAGCGGGTCGTCGATCAACTTTTGGTCGCGATCTTGGCCAATGGTCACGTGCTCTTAGAAGGGGTCCCAGGGATCGCCAAAACCCTCCTTGTCCGGACTCTCAGCAAGACGCTCGAACTCCAATATGCTCGGGTCCAGTTCACCCCCGACCTGATGCCCAGCGACGTCATCGGGACCAACATCTTTAACCAACAAGCAAGCGAATTCCAACTCCGTACGGGGCCGATCTTTACCAACGTCCTCTTGGCCGATGAGATCAACCGGACCCCGCCCAAAACTCAGGCCGCATTGCTCGAAGCGATGGAAGAGCGCCAGGCCACCATCGACGGCGTGCGCTATCTGCTGCCGCAGCCCTTTTTGGTCTTCGCAACCCAAAACCCGATCGAATTCGAAGGAACCTATCCGCTCCCCGAGGCCCAACAAGACCGCTTCTTGCTCAAGGTCCTTCTCAACTATCCCGACCCCAGAGTCGAGACCGAGATCTATCGGCGCTATCACCAAGGCTTCCGTGCCACGGCCCTCGAAGAAGCTGGAGTCCAGCCCGTTGCCAATGCGGAAATCTTGGCTCAGCTTCGCCAAGAGGTCAACGCCCTCCAGGTCGAAGAGCGGATTTTCAATTACATCCAAGAGATCGTCTCGGCGACCCGCAAGTCGGGGGATCTTTTGGTCGGGGCTTCGCCTCGAGCTGGGATTGCCTTGGTGCTTTGCGGAAAGGCTTTGGCCGCCATCCGCGGTCGGGACTTCGTGATCCCCGACGATATCAAGGAACTCGCGCTGCCCGTTTTGCGCCACCGCGTCATGCTTCGTCCCGAGGTGGAAATCGAAGGTCTATCTGTGGACCGAGTCCTCACCGGGCTGATCGACGCCCAAACCGTCCCCCGCTAGGTTCTGCTCCGACCATCACGGCGGAGCAGAACCCGGGGTCTGGCGGTTACTCGTCACCGGACGAATCGAAGTTCTCGCTAAGGATCACGTAGTCGAAGATCGTCACCGCGCCGTCGCCATCTAGGTCGGCCTCGGCCACAAATCCGGAATCGCCCAGGACCGTGTCGAAGGCACCCGAGAGGGCGATGTAGTCAAAGATCGTGACTGCATTGTCCGCGTCGATGTCGCCGTTGATAAGGGCAAACACGACCCCTACCGCGCCATCGTTGGTGATGTTCACCGAGGTCGGGAATCGCTGGCGGAGCCAGTGGCTACTCTTAGCCAGAATCGCGTGGCTTCCCCGCTGGGGAACGGTGAGCGCGTAGGCGCCTAAGGGTCCTAGTTCAATGCCTGGGTAGGGTACATCCGCGCCCGCAGGTGGTCGAACCACGAAGTCCGCGACGGGATATTCGCTCGGGATCCAGTTTCCTAATCCGACTGTCCCGAGAATCGTGCCTGGCGCGTAGCGCAGAGTGAACGATCGAACGACCGGACTCAGGGTTTCGTCCGTCCCCTCAGCCCGGGCCAATCGCACCCGGATCTCGGCGAACCGCCCCGAAACCTGGGCCGGAGGCTGGCCACCGTTCGCCGCATATTTGACGAAGTTGACGTTGTTGAGGCCGAGGCGGGTGTTGGCGGCCCGGATAAAGAATTCGACCGACGTCTGCGCTGGGATCAACGCATCCCAATTGAGGGCTCCCCATTGGGCGTTCGGGCGGAAGCTGTCATAGACGCCCCGCCATTCGCCGTCCTTTGCGACTTGACTCGTGGTGGCCCCGGTTCCGTCGCTGTAGTTGTAGCTCCCAATCCCGAGGAAAACCGTGCCGAGGATCTCGCCCTCGCCATCGGCTCCACCGTTGGGATCGATCTTGGTTGCCCACGCCCCATCGAAGTTCGAGGGCTCCCCGATGTGGGTCACCCAGACGTTTCCGTCGCTATCCAGGCCCAAACCACAGGGACGAGCGCCCGTGTAGAGTTCCTTGAGAAGGGTTCCTTCGGGGGTGAACTTATAGACCCGCTGGTTTCCGCCGGTCCAAAGTCCTCGGGCAGCGGCCCAGATGTTCCCCTCTTGGTCGACCGTCACGCCGCGCATGTCGGTGGATCCAGGAGCGGCGATGTATTTCTCGATTGCCATTGTATCGAGGTCAACGATCGCCAATTCCGCCGGAGTATGGAACTGATCGCAACTGGCCACGATCTTGCCCGGACCCAACGGAGCGAAGAAGTCCCATAGGTCGGGCCGAGTACCGGTGGCAAAGACGTGGGCGCCTGTCACGGGATCAACCCGGGTGATCTTGACGTTGGAAGAGCTGTTGGCTCCGCTCCCGATGAGCCACCCTGAGTGGAAGAGAAGTCCGTAGGCGATCAGCGGGGACAAGATCGTGCGATTCACCCCTCCCGTATGAGGATCGATGCGAAGTGCGCCGGTTTGGGAATCTTGGAAGCCCACCCAGATGTTATCATCGCCGTCGATCGCCACCGACCGATTCCGATTGCCGGTGCCCCGGTGGCGCTTAAAGATCAAGACGAGTTCGTCCTCTGCTTCCTCGACGAGTCCATCCGCCGCGTCGGGGATACTGGAGTCCAGATCCTTCCCGGCCGTTGCATTCCAGTTTAGGTAATCGCCGAGTCCCCGGCTAGTGCGGATATATCCGTCGCCGTCGCGGTCGACGCCGGTGGTGTAGGTCGGATCCTTGACGTATTGGCCAAAGGGATCGGGGACGTAGGCCCCAGGGCCAAGCTTGCGATATCGGACCCCGCCGATTAGGACCCCGATTTTGGTCACGGCGGTGATCCCGCTTCCTTCGTAGCGGTTCGTCACCCAAAGGTTGCCCTCGCCATCCACAACGGCTCTTGAGGGAGCACTTTCGAACTGGATCGGGGTGGTTCGATAGTCGCCGACCACTTCGCCGGTGACCGTATCGATGCGCACAACCCGTCCGGGCTCATATCGCCAGCCCCGGTTCGCCAGCTCGCGTCCGCCGACCGGCACGTTCAAGAATGGGACCGGCGCCGTACCCCGGCGATTGAGACGGAGAGACCCTTGCTCCACCGTGGAGTTGGTGTTGAAGTAGGTTCCCTCGTTGAAGTCGGTGGTCGAGGTCCAGATCTTGGCTTGGGCCAGACCAATCTCTGGAACCCATAGCCCCAGACCCAAAAACAAGCAAGAATAGCGAGCCCTCATGGACTCATTATAAGGGATTCCACCCCCCTGAACAAGCCTGCAATGTTGCAGGGGCTCCCCGGAAGTACACTTCAAGGCATGAACCCGCGAGAATCCGGCCGACTCCTTTGGATTAGCTTGGGGCTCGGATTGATCCCGCTTCTGGGTTGGTGGCTGACTGGGCTCTTCGATCTTGATGAAGGCTTTTATGCCGCGATCGTCGGGGAGATGCTCCGCCGGGGCGAGTGGATCACGCCGTACTACAACGGGGAGCCTTGGTTCGAGAAGCCGATCCTCCTCTATTGGGTGACGATGCCGAGCGTCCTTGCTTTTGGGGAATGGTTCGGGCCTCGGCTTCCCTCGGTTCTGGCCAGCTTGGGCCTGTATGCCGTGGTCTTTCGAGCCGCCCGGGCTCAGTGGGGCGACGCGGCGGCGGTCTGGAGCGTCGGGGTCCTCTCAACCAGCCTGCTCATGGTCGGCCTCGGGCGGATGATGATGACCGACGCGCTCTTCGCCCTCTCCTTGGCCGGAGCGTTCTTGCTGTGGTACCGGGGATTCAATCCAGTGCTTTCGGGGTTGGCAGTGGGCCTTGCGGTGCTGGCGAAGGGGCCCGCGGGGATCGTCTTGTTCGGCGGAGTGATCCTGATCTACGCGGCTTTGGAACCCAGCGCTCGACGAGGGCTTTTGGGCCGGATCGTGGTCGGATTGGTCGGGATGGCAGCGGTCGTTGCGCTCTGGTATGTGCCCTGCTACCTGGCCAATCGAGAGACGTTCGTTCAAGAATTCCTCATCAAGCAGAACTGGCAGAGGTTCTTGGGCGGAGACAAGGCCCATGGAGTGCCTCTCTGGGCTCATCCGATTTACTTCCCGCTGATTCTTCTGGTCGGGATGTTCCCTTGGTCCGTTGCCGGAGTCCGCGCGCTCCGGGCTGGCTGGAAGGGGGATCCCTTCTCTCGGTTTTTGGTGATCTGGTTCGGAGTGATCTTCCTCTTCTTCACCGTGAGCGGGAGCAAGCTACCCCACTACATTCTGCCTGCCGTGCCAGCACTGGCCCTCCTCATCGGACGTGAACTCAGCCTCCGGACAGTCTGGAAAGGGCGACCCCGTGGGGAAGAGCCCAGCCAAGGGGTGGGTCCTTTTGCGATCGCCGCGCCCGTCGTTTGCCTACTGGCCAACCTCGTTTTCTGGGCCCACTACCACGGGAAGTTTGGTGCTGATTCTCACGCCGAGGTGCACCGGGCCGCGATTCTCGCCCGTGAGGCGGGTGGGCCGGTGGCGACTTATCAACTCAGCCGCCGAAGCGCGGATCTCGGGACGGGGCAGCTGAGGATCCAAGAGACCAGCCACCCGAGCTTCATCTTCTACCTTCGATCGACGACGGTTGACGCGGAGTCTCCGGAGGACTTGAGGTCGATCCCCAAGCCCTTCTGGATCTTTACCCGGCCCGACCGGGTGGCGAGTCTGGAGCCCTTGAAGGCCGAGGGCTGGACCTTTGTTCCCCAGGTTTTGCCTGGTACCAAGGGCGACTACGTCCTGCTCAAGGTCCGCTGAGGGTTGCCGTTTTGGGCCCATCCCTCGGTCCGGAGGAAAACTTCCTCCGGACCTCTGCCCCCAAAGCGGCAAAAAGTGTCGCCTCAACCAATTGGTCGAGGCGACACTTTTGATCACGGTCCCGGATTAGCGGCTGCGCGGAGTTCCTTTTCCGGCGTCGGTAGCACCCGAGGTGCCATCTTCTTTCGCCGAATCCTTCATGACGTCCGCCATCGAATCGTTTCCTTGGGGGGCGTCTTTACTACACCCCACCAGGATCATGAGACTGAGCGCTGCGAGGAGGACCTTAGTCCAAGTCCCACATGAAGAGCGAAGCATCCGTTCGGTTTCCTTTTCGGTCGGCAGTCCCAAAGGCTTGGCATCCTCGCACGAGGTCGCGGAGCGGTCGGGATTTGGCACTGGTGTCGGCCATCATCGTGATGATTTGGCCATCCTTCAAGCCGCGCTGGATGTTGCGCAGATCGACTTGGTTGTGGAACGGCCACGTGCCGCCGTAGACCAGCCATGCGTCGCTACCGATGTTCGTCGTTGCACCCTTCCAGCCGCCGGTGTAGCTGTAGAGAGTTCCGTCGCCGCCTTGGCTTGCCGGTCCCCACGTGCTCAGTGGGCGGAGAAGACGGTTACTCTCATCTTCCCAGCATGGAGTTTCGATCACCCAGTTTCCGCCGCCTGTCGGTGCCCCGCTGCCAAAGGCGCGGTCCCAGATCGAGTTGGCAAAGGCCAAGGTGTTGCTCGGATCGTTGATTTCACCTTCGGTGACGGGAGCCGAGGTCGGGTTGCCGGGGAGGGATCGCCATGGAGCGAGGAACGCATAGTTGAAGCCCATGTTGCTTCGAACCATCAGCGCATAGAGTCGCTGTTCCGGGGTTAATCGGCTGACCGTCCACCGGTTATCCTTGGCGTGCTCATTGATCCGATACTCCTCGCTCGGATTCGGGTCGACCGGGCAGATAAAGACCTTTGTGCTCTTGACGTACGGGTAGAGCAAGACGCCAGGAACTGCGTCGGGCGGTCCGAATCCCCATCCTCGGTTGTTGCCGCCACGGTTGGAGAAGAAGAACCGTCCGTCGTGGTCCGAGAGATAGATCGCACTCGCGGTGCCGACCTGCTTAAAGTTCGAGAGGTCCTGAGTCTTCAGCGCCGCCGACTTGGCCTGGGCGAAGACCGGGAAGAGAATCGCCGCTAGGATCGCGATGATTGCGATTACCACCAGCAGCTCAATCAAGGTAAATGCGGCTCGATGGCGCGAGCCCGAAATGATGGCCATGCGCTACTTTATCACACCTTGGGGAAAAAACCAAGGGCATCAACCCGAAAAACTTCTAGTTGCTCCGACTTTCTGACGACAAACTCGGCAAAGAAGTTCTGTCAGGATTTCAGACCGTGATCCGGGTGCCCGGTTTGCTGGTCGGAATCTCGGCCAGCCAGGCCGGAACACTCTCTGGCGGAAAGCTCTGGGCCTCGACTCGATGGGCGGCATGAAGCGGGGCGCCGAAGTCGAGCGCAGACTCTGTTCGGTCGATGAGTACTGCCACCCCACCTACGATTCCACCCTCGGATTCGACGACAGAGATCACTTCCCGAACCGAAGTTCCGGTGGTCAAAACATCATCGACGACCAAGACCCGGGTCCCGGTGGGAATCACCGCCCCGCGTCGGAGCTTTTTGACTCCGTTTTCGCTCTCGACATAGACCGCCGAGACGCCCATTTGCCGAGCGACCTCAAAGGCGATGATGATGCCGCCCGTTGTCGGTCCCGCCACCAGGTCGATGCCCTGGCCCGCGAACTTTTCGGCGATCTCTCGGCAAAGGGTTGTGAGGACGTGCGGCTGTTCTAGGATGCGGAACTTCTCGACGTAGGTATCGCTGTGCCGACCTGAGGTGAGTACGAAGTGCCCCCGCAGCACGGCCCCTGATTCCTGCAGAAGTTTGCCGAGGTCCACGGTCAACCGACCACGCTAAAGGGGGTCATATCGCGGACGATCTCGTTTGCTTCGTTCAGCAACACAACCCGGGGGATAATGGCTTCGTCGCTCAAGTCAAAGGCAGCAATCACTACGCGATCTCCAGGATTGAAGAATCGGCCCGCGCCACCGTTTAATCCGATCTGACCGCGAGGTCCAGCAAAGGCGTAGGTGGTGATCCGGGCACTGTGATCCACCGCCCAGACGTGGACCAATTCACCGTCCTGAATTCCGACCGCCTCCATCAATTCGGCCCCAATCTCGATGCTCCCGACGTAGTCGGGGTTCGAGTAGGTGACGTACGCGTGATGGAGCTTTGCCTTAAGCAGTTGTGAGAGCCGCATTGGGTTCTTTATCTTCGACGGAATCCGAGCTCGGGGGTTCCGACGGGGTCTTTTTCTTTGCGATTCTACGAGCAAGAGCTGCCCAGAATCCGCCAATCGTCATGATACCAGCGCCGCCCCAGACCAAGATCGTCAGCGGTTTGTAGTACACATCCAGCGGATAGAGCGGATTTTTGTAGAAGAATGAGAGTGTCACCGACTGGGTGGCGGCGTCCATTCGGTCCATGGAAATCGTGAACGTATCGGCCTCGGCCCGCAAGAATTCCGGCCGATCCGCCCCGATGCGGAGGGCTGGACCCAGTTGAACCGTTCCGTTCGGGCCCCGCACGTCCAGCTTGGCGATGAAGGTCGTCCCCAGCATCCCGGCTTCGCCCTTTCGTTCGAAGCCCTTATAGGTGATTTCGTATTCGTCGAGCACGTAGCTCTGCCCGGGCTTGAGGGTGACGGGCTCCCCGGCGTCAAAGACCATCGGGTAAATCGCGACATAGAGGTCATACAGACCCTTGTTGATCACGTAGGGCCGAACGGTGGGCGATGGCTCGGGGTTCCCGTTCCGGAAGGTGTAGAACAGAATCGGCGAGGCCTTGAAGTTGTTGCCGTCCAGCGACTTGAACTGGAAGTCCACCGGGTTCTCTCTCGCCAAGAAGTTCCGTCCTTGGTTGTTGCCGAGTTCGATCACGTGACCCAGGGCAAAGCCTGGATTGCCCGCCTGAACAAGGGCCTCTTCCTTCTTTTGGAATCCCTTGCTGGCGATGAGGCCGAGGAGCATCACGACGATTCCGAAGTGGGTCAAAAACGCACCCACACCGCCCCGGCTCTTCCGGGCCATCTCCACGATCTTGGCGAAGTTGGCGCAGGCCGTGAAGAGGCAGAGCCAGATCATCACCAGGATCACCGGAGCATGAGGAACGCTGAGCTGGGGAAGGATCGACTGGGCGGTCATCCCCGGTTCGGGTTTATAAAGATTGTTGACCCCAAACTTCATCCAGGCCATGATGGCGGCGAGGAGGGCAAAGCTCGCGGCGAGGATCGTGACCACCCGGTTGGCGAGAGCCCGGAACGGCATCCCGCGCCAACTCACCAGTGGAGCAACTGCCAACGCAAGCAGAAGCGGCACGATCAGGATCGCGCTCAGGCGGTTGTAGATCGGTTCCTCGACGATCGCCGCCTCTTGGCCCTGGAGGTAGCGGAAGAAGGGGACGCTCATCCCGATTCCGGCGGCGAGACCGATGAAGAGGAGTAGCCACACCGCCAGCGTCATGGCTGACTGACGGTGGATCGGAAACTCTGCCGGAGCGCGGGCCGGTTGGGACTCCTTGCGGTGCTTCCAGACCGAAATGCCCCAGCTGAGCAAGAACCCTCCGGTGAAGATTCCGCAAAGCCCGATGAGCATGAGCAATGCGGTGCTGTTCATCTCGGCAAAGCTATGAACGCTGGTGTCCTTCATCACTCCCGAGCGGGTGAGGTAGGTGCCGTAGAGGAAGGTGATCAGGCTCGTTCCGGCGAGGAACGTATTGGCATTGACCCACTTGGCCCGCGCTGCCTGCAGATAGAGTCCGTGAAGAAGAGCGACGGTCCAGACCCAGGTCACGAGGCTCTGGTTTTCGACCGGGTCCCACGCCCAGAATCCGCCCCATCCCAGGGTTTCATAAGCCCAAAAACCGCCCATGACGAGGCCGATGCCGAGGAGCGTGCTGCACACGATGTTCCAAGGCCTGATGAGAGGGACCCAACTCGTGCGGTCGCCCGTCCAAACGGCCGCACACGCCCAAGCGAAGAGGACGGTAAGAGCCCCGAAGCCAAAGAAGATCGTGGGTGGGTGGATCACCACCCAGTAGTTCATCAGGGTCGGGTTCAGACCATTGCCATTAGGGGGCATAAAGCGTCCCTCCAGCAGTTCGGTTCGGAAAGGAGATTCGTAGGAGAGGATCCCCGCCAAACCGACCAAGAACGCGGCATAAACCACCGTGAACCATCGCCGGTAGTGGGCCGTTTTGGGCGCCACCAGGATCCCCCAAAAGCTCGCGCACGCGCCCCAGAGAAGGAAGCTACCCTCCTGCCCGGACCAGATCGCGGCGAGCTTGTACCAAGGGCTGAGCCCTAGATCGGAGTGCGCAAAGACGTAGGCGAACTGAAACTGCTCCCGGAAAAAGAGCGTTCCCAGGGTCCCTATCGCGACGAAGAAACCGAGACACCCGGTCAGGAAGAGCCAGCCACCGACCTTGCCCAAGACCTCTTTCTTTGGCTGGAAGAGCCAACAAAGAGCCGCCAGAGTCAAAACCGCAGCGGCGAAGAAGATGCTCCCTCGGCCGATCCATTCGGCCAATGCTGTCCAGGAGGGTGGCTCCTGGAGCTTCATCATGGTGTGATCACCCACTGGTCTCTAGCCCTTGGCCCCCGGCTTCTCAGTGCCCTCGTATTTGCTGGGGCACTTTAGGAGGAGCTTATGGCTCTGGAAAGTTCCGTTCTCGACCTTTCCGACCGCGACCACGCGGGTGGCTTCACCCATGTTGGCCGGGGCGTTCCCCTTATACACCACGGGGATGATGTCGCCCTTGTCGTCCTTCAAGTCGAATCGGACCGTTCCCTCGCGAGGGCGGACCATGAGGCTGGGCTTGATGATGTCGCCCGCCAGGTGGAGATTCTCCTGGGAATGGGTTTTGGCTTGGGCCACCGTGACGTAGGGACTCGCAGACCCCATGAGGGCGAGAACCATGGCCGTCAGACCTGCTCCCGCCGCGAGCGTTCCGAAAATTGCGGTTTTGCTCATTGAGTACTTCTTCCTCTATTGTACAAGACCGAAGCGGGAACCCAACGTCGTCGGCGGACGCCTGAATGAGATAGACTCTGAAACCCGCAAGAAAGCCTATGTCTCATCTGCGAAAAATCCTTCCCCTCGTCGGCCTTTTCCTCGTTGGAGGGAATGCGATCGCCCAGCCCGCACCGGCTGAGTTTCGTGCCGGACTCGACAAACTGGGCGCTACCAAGACCAACGAGTACGCCACCGTCTATTGGCAAGCTCAGTTGGGGTCGTTCAAGGTAATCGATGGTGAAGGTCGGCTCCGCTTCAGTTTTGAGGGCTCGGTGATGGTGAATGCCGCAAATGCGAAAGTGGAGGTGACCGGGAACGTGCGCAAAGAATTGGAAAAGCGGCAACGCGTCGTCTATCGGGGCAAGGGAACCATCACGATCTCGGGCAAGTGGCGGGGAGTCCAATTTTTCGGCCGAAACATCGACGCCATGATGTACGGTAAGGGAGTGGTCCAATTGACCGGTGAATTCTTCCGTGATCCCAAGACGGGTGAACTGGTGACCGGAACATACTGGTACGACGACCCCAAGAACAAGCAGTTCTGGTTCGCAAACGGCCTGACGACGGTCTATCTGCCGCCGCTCCAGATGCCCGACCAAGTGGTCCCTCAAGAGCGCAAGCGCTGACCGAATGCTGCGCCAGACCTTTTGCCATATCCAAGGAATCGGTAAAGAGACCGAGCGCGCTCTGTGGGCACAGGGCTGCGCGGATTGGCAAACTTTTCTGGATCATCCCGGGGAGTTCAAGTGTGGGACTTCGGGGCAGGACCACACCCGCAAGATGGTCGAGCAGTCGGTCGAATGGCTTGCGAACGGAATCCACCAGCCGTTTCAGAAAGCGCTAGGGCAACAAGAGGCTTGGCGGGCGTGGCCCGAATTCCGTGATCGGTGCCTCTATCTGGACATCGAAACCGACGGGGGCAACACCGGGAGCGCGGTGACGATCATCGGACTTTATGATGGTCAGCAGTTCACCGGATTGGTGAAGGACCGGGATCTCGAGAGCTTTCGCGACTTGATCAGCCATGCGAGCATGATAGTGACCTTCTTCGGGTCGGGGTTCGATGTACCGATGCTTCACAAGCGGTTCAAGGGGCTGTTGATCGACCAGATCCACCTCGACCTCTGCTTTGCGCTCAAGCGTCTGGGATACAAGGGTGGTCTGAAGAAGATCGAGCAGCAACTCGGGATCTCTCGGGGCGACGAACTCACCGGGCTCAACGGGCTGGATGCGATCCGGCTCTGGCGGGACTACAGTTCGCTCGGAAAAGTGCAGGCGTTAGATCAACTCATTGCCTATAACCGCGAGGACGTCGTGAATCTGGAGTCCCTGGCTGGAGTCGCCTACGACGGACTCAAGAAGCAGGTCTACGCGGGGCTTCCTGAGCTCAGCCCGACCCCAGCCCGCTGAAACGCCTCGGCGATCTGTCCCGGCGCATCGGCGGGAATATCGAGATGAAACACGAGTCGGATTCTGTGCGAACCGAACGGTAGTGCCCTGACTCCTTCGGCTTCCAGGGGAGCGATCCAATCTGTAGCGGGACGATCGGTATGGACCATCACGAAGTTTGTGACGATCTCGTCGAGGTCGACGCAAATCCCTGGCAGGCCCTGGAGGGCTTCGCCGGTCTTCTGGGCGCAAAGATGATCGTCGGCAAGGCGCTCGACGTGATGGTTGAGCGCATAAATCCCTGCCGCAGCCAGCATCCCCGACTGGCGCATCCCCCCGCCGAATCGCTTGCGAAGGTACCGGGCCTCCTCGATGAACGCCGCCGGACCGCACAACACCGAGCCCACCGGGGCGCCGAGGCCCTTGCTGAGGCAAAAATTCACGGTGGTGACCTGGCTGGTCAAGCTCGACACCGGCACCCCAAGGCCCACGGCGGCATTGAAGATTCTGGCCCCATCCAGGTGGACTGGGATCCCGGCCGCATCGGCAATCTGCCGAAACTCGCCCATCGTCGCCGCATCCAGAACAGCTCCCCCGGACCTGTTGTGCGTGTTCTCTAAACAGAGCAAGGTCGTAGCCGGGGTGTGATAAGTGCGCTTCGTGATTGCGGCCCGTACCGCCTCTGGGTCCATTGCGCCGCGGATTCCAGGGAGGGTTTTGGTCATGACTCCGCTCAGCGCCGCCGGGGCGCCACCCTCGTACCACACCATGTGGCTGTCGGATTCAAAGATCGCCGCGTCGCCGGGGCGGCAGTGGACGCCGAGAGCGATCTGGTTGCCCATGGTTCCGCTCGGAACAAAGAGTGCGGCTTCATGTCCGGTCAGTTGCGCCGAAAGTTCCTCTAGGGCGATCACCGTGGGATCGTCGCCGAGGACGTCGTCGCCCAGGTCTGCGGATCGTATCGCGGCCCACATTTCTGGAGTGGGCTGGGTCACTGTGTCGGATCTCAGATCTATCTGCATCGTTCAAAAGTTGGACAGATGATGGAGGTTATTTTGGTATCAAAAAATGTACTAAAGATTATAGACAAGACTCGCCAATATTCTTTGTAGAACCGAGGAATTCGATGGTACCAGTCCAATTGGCAACAGGAGCATCACAAAATTGAGTTCGGCACGATCCAATAGTCCGCGTGAAGAGGGTCATCCGCCCATCGAGCGCCTTGAACTGATGTTCAAGCGCCCCAAGGACGTGCCGATCCAGCCGGGTGTGGTCGGCGAAATTTCAAAATTGGTGGAGGTGGGGGCCGATTATGGGATCCTTGCGAACGCCATCGCCCACGATCCGGGTCTGACGGTCCGCTTCGCCCGGAACCTCGGACTCTTCGATTTCCAGTCCTCGACTCGGAGCATCGAACTCTATGGGGCTCTGGAGAAATCGGGCATTCATTCCTTCCGTTCTTTCCTCACCTCGACGGTGATCTCGGGGACCGTTGTGTCCACCGATGGGAGCTTGCTGGATGGGCGACGTCTGAACAAGCACAGCTACGTCACTGGTTGCCTGATTGGTCGGTACCTAGAGAATCACCCCGAATATGGACTGAGTCCGTACGAAGGTTTGGCCTTGGGGGCTCTCCACGATATCGGCTTCTTGCTCCTCGCGGTTTCGAGTCCTCAAGCCTTCAAGGCGGTCAGCGACTTTGCCGCTCAGACCGGAACGAGCTTCGACATCGCCTTTAGCTGTATCTATCCGACCTCGATCTACCAACTGTCGGCCCACGCTCTCAATGCTTGGCGGATCAGCCCCTCAACGGTGGATTTGATCAAGAACTTCGATGTTTCCCTCTCGGAAAACATGGCCCCGCTACGACTCTTGTTGCGGTGTGCGGACTTCATCAGTTACGAGTTGGGAATTCGGCCCGAACCTTTCCATGCCACCACGGCGCTCCCGCCGGGATTTGAAGAGACCCTCGTGGCGGAACTGGACGAGATGCGCGAGATCGCGCGCGGTCCGCTCCGAATCGGTGACAACCGATCCGGAGGGACAGCGATCGCAGCTTAGACCGCGAGCTCGGCCAGCATCTTGCTGGTTTCGGCCAGGGCTTCGTCGAATGCGGCGACGGCTTGGTCGATTTCGGCTTCCGACACGATGAGCGGAGGCTCGAAGCGGATCACCCGCGGGTTATTGAGCGTGTAAGCAGCGATCAGCCCCCGCTTCGTCAACTGGGCGATCACCAGTTCGCCGACCTCGTCCATCGTAAACTCCGCGCCGACCATGAGTCCCCGGCCCCGGATCTCGGCCACAAAATCGGGATACATTTCGCCGACTCGCCGGAGCGACGCGACGAGGTAGTCGCCTCGGTCCTTCGCCTTTTGGCAGAGGTTCTCTTCTTCGACGACTTGAAGGGCGGCAAGACCGGCCGCGCAAGCGAGTGGGTTCCCGCCGAAGGTGCTGGTGTGAATCAATGAATTCCGCCCGAAGGTTGCCTCCCACACGGCTGGGGTACCCATCGTTGCTCCGATCGGCATGACTCCCCCGCCGAGGCACTTGGCGAGAGTGAGGAGGTCGGGAACGATGCCTTCTTGTTCAAAAGCGAACATCGTGCCCGTGCGGCCCAATCCGGTCTGGACCTCGTCGGTGATCAAAAGCGCGCCGTACTGGTCGCAGAGTTCCCGCGCTCGTCGCAGATATCCGCTCGGAGCGACATGGATTCCACCTTCGCCTTGGACAACCTCGACAATAAAGGCGGCGGTGGTCCCATCGATGGCTCGTTCGAGAGCTTCCGCGTCGCCGAATGGGACAAAATCGGCCCCTGGCATCAGGGGATAGAACGGCTCTTGGTACTTCTTGCGCCCGGTGATGCTGAGCGCGCCTAGGGTCTTGCCGTGGTAGCCGCCTTCGGTGGCCACGATCTTGGGCCGACCAGTGGCGCCCTTTGCGAGCTTGATCGCCGCCTCGACGGCCTCGGCCCCGCTGTTGCTAAAGAAGGTGTATTGAAGCGGTTCCGGGGTCATCTGGGCGAGCTTCTTGGCCAAGAGGGTCATCGGCTCGTTGAAGAAGACCTTGCTTCCCAGGGGCATCTTTCTCACTTGGTCTTCCACTGCGGCCACGACCTTGGGGTGCCGGTGACCCAGGGAGAAGACGCCGTATCCGCCGAGGAAGTCGAGGAAGGCGCGCCCCTCGTGGTCATAGACAAAGCAACCTTCGGCGTGGTCTTCCACCCCGAACCCGGCGAAGTTCATGAGCTTGCCGAGATAGGGGTTGACGTACTCGGAAAAATCCTCCACCACCTGCGCGTGGCGTCGATCAGAATCCATATGGGGAGTATGACGCGAGGTTGGCCGGGTTAGGTTGCAGTATTCGCCGCGCGGCCGGGGCGGGTTCGCCTCGGCCGCGCACCGAGAGTCAGCTCAGTCCAAGAACGTCGTGAACCGGTCGATCGGGTGGCGGAACTGGTTGAAGCCCTCTTCGGCCTTGAAGCCAATGGCGACGATCGCGGGGAAGGTGACGTGCTCGGGCAGGTCCAGCAGCTCGCGCACCTTGGCCGGATCGAAGCCGAGCATCGGAGACGAGCCGATGCCATACGCCTCGAGGGCAAGCAGGAGGTAACCCAAGAAGATATTGCTCTCCGCAAAGCCCCACTGCCGCGAAGCCTCTTCGCCCATCTTCTCAAAGTTTGCTCGGATGCTGGCGACGAGGTCGTCCTTCTTGGCCGCCATCCCGGGGTGGATGAAGTCATCGGCCTTGGCCAAGGCATCGGTCATGTCACTCGCGACGATCAATACCGAGGCAGCCGCGCCGACCTGGGGCTGACCATAGGCGGCCTCCTGCAGCTTGAGCTTGAGTTCGGGGTTCGAGACAACCCAAACGCGCCACGGTTGGATATTCCAAGGAGAAGGAGCGCGGCGGGCGGCGTCGAGGACCTTCTCGATCAGCTCCCGCGGGATCGGCTCATCGGTGTACTTTCGAATCGAAACGCGGCTCTCAGCCGCCTCAGCAACATTGAGAACAGTGGCAGTGGTGCTCATGACGCTCCCTTCTACGCCCGAATTACCAGGAATAGTTGCGCATGCAACTAAATTCTCCCGTTGGTTTGCTTGTGCTGAGTTTGATTTCTTTAAATCCGGATGGGCCAAACTTCCCAAAAAAGCCAAGAAACTTGGCGCGGGATCAACTTTCGTGATATTCTAGAGGCGTGCACCGAGAGCACTTCTCAACCGAGGAGATGGAAGAAATTCTCCGCGAGGCGATCCGCGCCGAAGGGGAAGAAGAACGGATTTCGCGTGAGATCCTCTTGCGGACGGCCCAAGAGCTCGGCCTTTCCGATGCGGCCGTTCGGGAGGCCGAGACTCGTCTGATCGCTCGAAAGAACGGTCAGTTGCAGGCCGCCGAGACCGAAAGTCTTAAGGCCGAGTTCCGCGACCATCTCCGGGGCAAGCTGATCGCGGAATGGGCGAGCATCTTGGGGCTCTGTGCTTTCTTGACAGGAGTCAACCTTCTCACGAGTGGTTGGGAGTTCACCTGGGCGATCTGGCCGGTCGGGATTTTTGTCCTCTTGATGATTGCGGAGTCGGTGGAAGTCTTCTTCAAACATCGGGATCCGGACGCCTACGAGAAATGGTTGCGCCGTCGAGAGCAAAAGTCGACGGAGCTGACCCCTCAGAGCTAAGCATCGCGATTTTTCCTGCCCATTTTCCTTGTAGGAACTCCATCCATGTCGTATGATGGAGCCGGGTTTGCATGATGGTGCGCAATAGTCTGAGCTGGCTCGTCCTCGGGGTAAGTCTGCTGGCGTGCGGCTTGTTAGGGGAGGGCGCGACCGCCTCGGCTCCGCCAGAAAAGCCCAAGCCCGATCAGGCGGGTTACAAGGCCAAGCTCCGACCTTTTGTGGATCGCTACTGCGCGATCTGCCACACCCTCAGCAATCCGCCGGCGGGAATCACGTTTGACGACCTGACCTCGGTGGAAGGGATCATCGCCCATCCCGACACGTGGGATCGGATCGCGCGCGCCATCGAGAGCCACCATATGCCCCCGATGGGCCACGAAGCCCCGACCGACGCCCAGCGCAAAGAGATCGTGGCGTGGATTCGCAAGACCCTCCGCGAAAACTGCGATCCGACCGACCCCGGCCGGGTCACGATGCGGCGGTTGAACAAAGCGGAATATGACAACACGATTCGCGACCTGATCGGCCAAGACCTGAGGCTGGCGGAGGGCTTCCCGAGCGACGATGTCGGCTACGGGTTTGACAATATCGGGGATGTCCTCAGCAGCTCGCCGTTGCTCCTCGAAAAGGTTCTTCAAGCCGCCGAGAAAGCGGCCCAGGCCGCCATCCCGGTGCCTGAGTCGGTTCAACTCGCGGGCGACGGGGGCAGCTTCGACGGCGGCCAGAGCGCGAACGTCAATGACGAAGGCATGGTCCTCTTCAGCCGCACAACGGCTTGGATCCAGCCCGAAATCAAGAATCCCGGGAGCTACCAGTTCACGGCGTATCTCTATGGCCACCAAGCCGGGCCTGATGTAGTCCAATCGGCGCTGCTCGTGAATGGACAGCTCTTGCACCAATTTGCGGTTCCAGCAAAGCGCGGCAAGCCGATGGAGCTTTCGGTTCCTCTCACTTTAGGGGTGGGGAAACACAAGATCGAAATCGCGTTTCTCAACGATTTTTGGGACCCCAATGCTCAGCCCGCCGACCGGAATCTGGTCATCACCGGCTATACGTTGGAGGGACCCCAAGACCCGGCGCCCGTCCAGACCCCGTTCATGGACCGATGGAACATTGCGATCCCGGCGAATCGCAGCGACTGGAGGAGCCGAGCACGCGAGTCGATCTCGAAGTGGGCGCCGCGAGTCTATCGCCGGCCCTTGAAGTCGGGGGAGGCAGATCGTCTTCTGGCCCTTGCCGAAGTCATGTGGAAGCGCGGGGAGCCTTACCTCAAGGGTCTGCAGGTGAGTTTGCAGGGAGCTTTGAGTGCGCCGCAATTCATGTTCCGGGTCGAGGCCGATAGCGCGGGTCCACGAGACCTCACAGCGCATGAGTTGGCCAGCCGTCTGAGCTATTTTCTTTGGAGTTCCTGCCCGGACGATGAACTCGTGGCCCTCGCTGATTCGGGGCAGTTGCTCAAGCCCGAGGTGTTGCAGACCCAGGCCATGCGGTTGCTAAAAGATCCTAAGTCGCGGTCTCTGGCCACGGAGTTCGCCAGCCAATGGCTCCAGCTCCGCCGGATGGAGGGCTTCCAGCCCAATGCCAAGCAGTTCCCGACTTTTGATGCAAAGACCCGGAAGGCAGCGGTGAGAGAGACCGAGCTCTTTTTCGAGCGAATGGTCCGCGAGGATCTCCCGCTGATCGAAATGCTCACCAGCAAGATCACTCACGTCAATGGTCCGCTGGCCCGGCATTACGGAATTCAGGGGATCGAGGGCGACGAATTTCGACGGGTCGAGATGGCCGACCCGCGGCGCACCGGAATCTTGACCCAGGCCAGCATCCTCAGCATCACCAGCAATCCGAACCGAACCTCGCCGACCAAGCGCGGCAAGTGGGTTCTGGAGGTTCTGCTCGGCACGCCTCCACCACCCGCTCCACCCGGGGCCGGAACTCTGAGCGAGAGCAAGAAGGTGATCCAGGGCAAGACCTTGCGTGAGCGGATGGATGAACACCGCAAGGATCCGACCTGCGCGAGTTGCCATCTGAGCATGGATCCGATCGGATTTGGACTTGAGAACTTCGACCCCGTGGGCCGCTGGCGTGAGATGGAAGCCGATCGACCGGTCGATGCCCGGGGCGATCTGCCGGGGGGAGTGAGCTTCACCGGACCCGTGGAACTTCGGGACGTTCTTCTTACCAAAAAGCCCGAGATCACGCGGAACTTTGTGATCCAGATGTTTACCTTTGCCCTGGGTCGTGGCCCCACTCGCAATGACGAGTGCAACTTCGACACCATGGCCGAATCGGTCCAAAAGGCGGAATATCGATTCAGTGAGGTGATCCGCCAAGTCGTTAGTACCGACGCCTTCCGGCGCCGGGCAGGAAGTCAGCAACCATGAATGCTCCCCTCTCTCGTCGAACTCTTCTGAAGGGCGTCGGCGCCACCGTCGCGCTTCCGCTCTTGGAGGCAATGGCCCCCCGCAGCGTGCTCGCGGCAACGGCGCCTGCGAAAGCTCCGGTGAGGATGGCCTTTATCAGCATTCCGAACGGGATGAGCATGGAGCACTGGACCCCGGCCACGGTTGGCAGCAACTATGCTGTTCCCGCTGTGCTCAAGCCGCTGGAGCCGCTCCGAGACCGGTTCAACGTACTGACTGGCTTGGCCCAACTGAATGCCAATGCCCTAGGCGATGGCCCCGGGGACCACGCGCGATCTTCGGCCGCTTGGCTGACTGGCGTCCACCCCAAGAAGACGGCGGGATCGGATATCCGCAATGGGATCTCGGTCGACCAGATCGCGGCCAAGGGGATCGGCGGCCAGACTCGCTTTCCGTCGCTTGAGATCGGGTGCGAGCGAGGCGCGGTGGCGGGAGACTGCGATAGCGGCTACAGCTGCGCCTATTCCAGCACGATCAGTTGGCGGAGTGAGACGACCCCGGTGCCCAAGGAGATCAATCCTCGCGCCGTCTTTGAGCGGCTCTTTGCCGGAGACGATCCGGGGGAAACCGCCGAAAACCGAGCGAAGCGTCAGCAGACCAAGCTGAGCGTGCTCGACTTCGTCTTAGAGGAAGCCGGGGCGCTGCAGAAGGAACTCGGACAGCGCGACAAGCTGAAGTTGGAGGAGTATCTCCAATCCGTCCGCGAGATCGAGGTCCGGCTCCACCAGCTCGAAAAGAAGGAAGGTTCGGTCTTTGCTAGCCGAGGAACCAAGCCGCAGGGCATCCCCCAAGACTATCGGGAACACATCCGGCTCATGGGCGACATGATGATCCTTGCGTTCCAGGCGGATCTGACCCGGGTCTGCACGTTTATGTTTGCCAACGAAGGAAGCAATCGGGCTTTTGTCCAGATCGGGGTCAACGAAGGCCATCACGACGTCAGCCACCACGGGCTCGACGGCGTGAAGCTCGAAAAGAAGCGGCAAATCGACCTGTTCTATGCCGAACAGCTGGCCTATATCCTCGACCGCATGTCCAAGATCGAAGAGAACGGAGGCACGCTCCTCGATAACTCGATGATTGTCTATGGCGGCGGCATCAGCGACGGCGACCGACACAATCACGACAACCTGCCCGTGCTCTTCGCCGGTCGGGGCGGCGGAGCGATCAAGACCGGTCGCCACATCCGGTACGACCAAACCGTGCCGATGACGAACATGTACCTTTCGATGCTCGACCGGGTTGGGGTCAATGTGGAGAAGCTCGGCGACTCGACGGGAAGGCTGCAGGGGCTCTTCTGAGCATCGGGCCGAGGGTCAGGAAAAGCTGCCGGACTAGGATTCGAACCTAGACGTGCGGCACCAAAAACCGCTGTCCTGCCATTAGACGATCCGGCAAAGCTGAATAGAAGATACCCGAACCGGCCACAGATGGCTAGTGGGGGCGGATTCACCGCGCCGGGCTTGGGTTCCGGGAGATGCGGTCCGAGTGCGCTCGCCGCCCAGCCCGATCCGCCGCTTCGAGGAACGAGGGAGTGGCCATGGGCCGAAGCGGCGGCGAAGCCGATGTCTAAACCACGGCCATCTCGTTCCAGTTCGGGCCGACCTTGGCATCGACCTCAACCGGGACGTCCAACGGCAGGGCCGCCTCCATCTGCGCGCGGATCGGCTCTAGGGTCTCCGCCCCAACCCCCACCGGATGCTCAAAGACCAATTCGTCGTGGACCTGGAGCAACATTCGGGTAGGCCCAGCGCCAAGCGTGCGCCGGACCTCGATCATGGCGATCTTGATCATGTCCGCGGCGGCGCCTTGGATCGGGGCGTTCATCGCCTGTCGCTCGGCGTACATCCTCTCGTTTCGGTTGGCGGCGTGAATATCGGGGAAGTATCGCCGGCGGCCCTTGAGGGTCGTCGTGAACCCCTTGCTTCGAGCTTCTTCGACCACCGATTGCGTGAACGCCTTCACGGTAGGGAATCGGACGTCGTACTGCTTGATCAACTCCTTGGCTTCGGCCAGACTAAAGCCAGCCCCAAGTTGGGCCGCCAGTCCGTAATCGGTCACTCCGTATAGCACGGCGTAGTTCAGCAGCTTGGCCAACCGCCGATCTTTCTTGGTGACTTGGTCGGCTTCCTTGTGGAACATCAGCGCGGCCGTCACGGTGTGGACGTCGATCCGCTTCTGGAACGCCTCGACGAGGTTCGGGTCGTGGCTGAGGTGAGCCAGTAGCCGGAGTTCAATCTGGCTGTAGTCGAAGGAACCCAGGACGTAGCCATCTTCAGCCAAGAACGCCTTCCGAATCTGCCGCCCGAGTTCCGTCCGGATCGGAATGTTCTGAAGGTTCGGCTCGTTGCTACTGAGCCGCCCCGTCGCGGCGACCGCTTGGTTGAAGCTCGTGTGGATCCGGCCATCTTCGGCGATCATCCTGGGAAGGGCATCGCTGTAGGTGCTCTTGAGCTTTGTCAATTCGCGCCAGGTCAGTACTTCGGCCGCGATGGGATGGGTTGGGGCAAGTTCCTGCAGGATCTCTGCCCCGGTGGCATAACCCGTCTTGGTCTTTTTCGTGCCCGGGATTCCCAGCTTCTCAAAGAGGATCTCGCCGAGTTGCTTCGGGCTCCCGATGGTGAAGCTTTCACCGGCATAGGCATAGATCAGCTTTGCGGATTCCTGGATCTGGACATCGAGGGACTTACTAAAGTCGCCAAGCACGTCGCTACTCACCCGGATTCCCAGCCCCTCCATCTCGGCTAAGATCGGCACAAGAGGCTGTTCGATCTCATCCAGGACTTTGTCTTGACCCTCCTTCGCGAGTCGCTCTCGCATCGCCGATTCCAATCGGAATAGGCCGACGACTTGTTCTTCGCTACTTTGGGGATGGGCCACCTCGAGATAGCCCTGAACCAGGTCGGGGAGTGCGTAGTTGCTCCGGTTGGATTGAAGGACGTATCCCGCCAACATCGCGTCGAACCGGGCCGGGGTCTGAGTCGGGGCGATCCGGCGGAAGATCGGCTTGCTATCGGCCAGGATCGCTCGCGAAGGGTCGGAACCGAAGACGGAAAGGAACACCTCGAGCGGGGCCTTCCAAACTTTGTCGCCCACTGCGATCAGCGCCTCTTCCACCGGATCGTCGTCGAAGAAGCTGATCTGGCTCGGAGTGTGGAGCAGGGCGGCATAGGGACCGTCACCAACCATTTGGTGGAAGTCTGCCGGGCTCTTGATTTCACCAGATGGTTGGAAGGTCAACCGTTCGGTTAGAACGGCGACGGGGGCGGTCGTTTCCATCCCTTCGGTGTAGGGGCCCAAGACGATTGGGAGCCGCTTGATGAGAGCTCGAAACTCCAGCGACTCGAGCATCTGGCGGGCCTTCTCATACCCCTCACTATCCAGATGGTAGGGCTTGAAGTCCCACTCAATGGGGGCCGCGCGATCAATGGTGGCGAGCCACTTCATCTTCGGGATCTCCTCAAGAACCGGAACCAACTTCTTCCGGATTTTTTCCTCGATTTCGTCGACTTGGGCGATCATGTTTTCGACCGCGCCGAAGCGCTGGATCAATCCCGTTGCCGTCTTCTCGCCGACTCCGGGGACGCCCTTGATGTTGTCGCTGCTGTCGCCGGCGAGGGCCTTGTAATCGGTCACGTGCTCCGGGCCAAACCCATACCGGGCATGAACCGCTTCGACATCATAGGTGGCAACTTCGGTGACCCCAACCTTTGGGGTGACGACCGTGACGCAATGGTCCACGAGTTGCAGCGAATCCAGGTCTCCGGTGACGATCGTGGTGTGATAGCCATTCTCTTCCCCAAGCCGGCTGAGAGTTCCGATGATGTCGTCGGCCTCATAACCGACCAGTTCGATCTGGGGAATTCCAAGCGCGGCGATCATCTCGCGGGCGACGGGCATCTGGGCCAGCATCTCCGGCGGCATCTCTCGACGGGTGCCCTTGTATTCGGCATATTCGGCGTGGCGAAAGGTCTTGCCCGGGGCATCGAGGGCCACCAGGACCGCCGAGGGCTTCTGCTGCTCCATCAACGTGAACAGCATCGAGGCAAAGCCATAGAGCGCATTCGTCGGGCGCCCGTCGGTCGTGCTCAGCATTCGGGTGCTGTAAAAGGCTCGGTAAAGAAGGCTGTAGCCATCCACCAGGATCAGCCGCTTGGGATCCATAAGAGTCCGCAGGTTACCGGATCGGTCGGATTTGGCCCCTGCAGGCGGACCCATCAAAAGCAAAAGCTCCCCGACCCCACAAGAGGGATCAGGGAGCTGGGTCCACGCTTACTGAACGTTCAGCTTCGCGAACAGCATGGCCTCCAAGGACTCCACGAGCCCGGGAACTGTGATCTTCTCAAGAACCTCGGCCGCAAACGCGTAGACCATCAGGGCCTCGGCTTGGGCCTTCGGGATCCCGCGAGCCTGCATATAGAACACTGGATCGCGGTCGAGGTAGCCCACGGTGGCTCCGTGAGTGCATTTCACGTCGTCGGCAAAAATCTCAAGCTGAGGCTTCGAGTTCATCGTCGCCTTGCCCGAGAGCAGGATCGTGTTGTTGGTTTGCTTGGCGTCGGTCTTTTGGGCGTCTTGGTGGACGAAGATTTTTCCGTTGAAGACGCCGGTCGACTCCCCGCCGAGGACGTGCTTATACACCTCGAAGCTGTTGCAGTTGGCGTAGGCGTGGTCAAGCCGAGTGTGGTTGTCGGCGAGTTGTTCGCCGTCGATCACCACGATGCCGTCCATGCGGGTATGGATGTTCTGACCATCGAGGAAGACGTTCAGGTCGTTCCGCGTCAGCTTTCCGCCGAAGGTGACGCTGTAATGGTTGAAGGCCGAATCCGGGGCTTGGTGCACCTCGGTGTTGGCGATGTGATGCGACTTGAGACCTTCTTGTTGCACCTTGACCAGTTGGAGATGTCCGTTGGGCTCGATGTGAATTTCGGTGACTGCGTTGGTGAACGACGGGCCGTCGCCATAGGTCGCAAAGGTCTCGATGAGGGTGGCATCTGCACCGCCTTCCACCACAACCAGAGTGCGCGGAGCCACGTATTGGGTTGCCCCATTGGCATCGGCCGTTGCGATGTTCAAAATGTGGATCGGCTTCTCGATCTTGGTGTTGGCCGAGATCCGAATATAGGTCCCTTCCTTGAAGGTGCCCGTATTGAGCCCCGCAAAGGGGAACTGTTGCGGCTTCACGAGCTTGCCAAACAGGTCTTCGATGATCTCTTGTCGTCCTCCGAGAGCGCAGCTCAGCGTTCGGATTTCGAGTCCTTCGACTCCACGCAGGGAGGTCGTCAGTTCTTCGGAGAAGTGACCATTGACGAAGACGATCCGAATTTGGTCGAGATCGCCATAAATCCATTCGGTGATGGCCGATTCGGGAACCGGAACCGGGCCGCCTTGAACGAAGTAGCGATCGGCAAGATCCGTAACGGGGGTGTACTTGTACTCCTCATCCTTGGTGGTGGGGACTCCCCGGTCCAAGAAGGCCTGGTAGGCCTCGGCTCGAACCGCGGTCAGAACACCACAAGCCGAGGGATCAAACTCCAACCCAGCGAGCGGAGCGGAATTGCTCTTGAGACTGGTTGCCATATCCTTCGGGTCCTTAGGCTCGGCCACCGGTCGCGAGTTCCTCTTCGATCCAGCCGTATCCCTTCTCTTCCAGTTCCAGGGCCAATTCCCGACCGCCCGATCGGACGATCCGGCCTTCCATCAGGATGTGCACGAAGTCGGGCACGATGTAATTCAAGAGGCGCTGATAGTGGGTGATGACCACGAAGCTTCGCTCTGGCGACCGAAGGGCATTGACTCCGTCGGCGACGGTCTTGAGTGCGTCGATGTCCAGCCCCGAGTCGGTTTCGTCGAGGATGCAGAGCTTAGGCTCCAGGACGGCCATCTGGAAGATTTCGTTTCGCTTCTTTTCCCCACCCGAGAAGCCCTCGTTGACGCTTCGCTGAAGCATCGTCTGATCCAGCTCCAGCATCTTGATCTTCTCCTTGATGAAGTTCATGAACTGAAGCGAATCGAGTTCGGCTTCTCCTCGGGCCTTGCGCACCGAGTTCAGCGCTTGGCGGAGGAAGTAGGCGTTGCTGACGCCGGGAATTTCGACCGGATACTGAAAGGCGAGGAACAGACCGGCGTGGGCTCGCTCGTCGGGAGCCATTTCGAGCAGGTCTTGACCGTCGAAGTCCACCGAACCGCCGGTGATTTCATAGGCGTCGCGTCCGGCGAGGATGGAGGCCAGAGTGCTCTTGCCCGAGCCGTTCGGGCCCATGATGGCGTGAACTTCTCCAGGCTTTACCTCGAGGCTCAGGCCCTTCAAAATTTGTTTGTTTTCGACATCTGCCTTCAGTTGATCAATTCTCAGCATTCGCGTTGGTCCTTCCAGGTTTGCGTCTCGTACTACGCTATCGGATGCGAGTTCATTCGAGACCCGCGCCGCAATCTATACTATTTTAGCAGGATTCAAAGCGGGAAGAGTTGCCTCCTCATGCGCAAAATTATTGTGTTGGGCCGGGCGGTAGAGAGGCTTAACGAGTCCTTGCTTCGAGCTCGTCGAGTACGATCTCAAGCTCCTCCTCTCCCATCCGGTGCCCGCGCTCGAAGGCCAATTCGAATTCAACTGGATCGAGTTGTTCTCGGAGGTTGGCGTGGATCGCCTCAAACTTCGCACGGGCGGCGCCCACCAATTGGTTGGGTGTGGATTGGTTGAAGTGGTCAATCGCTCCCGCGAGCTGGGCCGCCAGCTCCATCTCTCCCAAGCCCATGGCTAAGTCGAGCAAAGTGGGCAACATCCAGGCCGCCGAGGGCCACTGAGCGCTCCGCCGGGCGTAGGCTTTCTGGAGCCATTCGGCGGATTCCGGAAAAGATCCGGCCGCGTTGCTGATTTCGGCGAGGGTCAAGCAGGCGATGTAGGAAGACTGGGGACGCCCATTCTTGCTCGCGGCATGAAAGGCTTCGGTAACCGTTTCTCTGGCCAACGGCAGTTTTTTCTGCAGAAAGTAGAGATGCCCGAGGTTCTGGAGGGCGACTGCCGCGCTGGCTTCGTCGCCGGTTTCCCGTCCGATCCGGTAGCCCTTTCGGTAGGCCAATTCTGCTCCCTCGTGGTCGCCAGCCTCCAAGAGTGAGTTGCCCATGGTCGAATAGAGCATCGCTGAATCTTCAGGATCTCCCAGTTTCTCCGCCAGTGCCTGCCCCGTCATGTAGATCTCGACGGCTTCCGCGAACTTGGCTTGCCGGTGAAGGTTGATCGCGGCTGTGATGTAGCCCAGCATCATGGCCGGATGGTCCGTCCCACTCGCGCGGAAGAGGGATTCGGCCCGTTCGACAAGGTCCGGGATCGGGTCATACTTCGCGGCTCGCCAGAGGGTCATGGCATACCGACACAGAAAAACTCCCAGTCGCGCGGGGTCGATCGGCTCGTTTTGGGCTCGCTCGGCAAGCTGGCCCAGGATGCAACTCCCCTCCACCGCCGCGCCAGACTCCCTGAAGTAGGGCGCCAGGCTGTCATACCGGATGGCCTGGTCAAGGGAAAAGTGTCGGAGCACCGTGTCGGCAGCGAGTCGGTAGTGGACGATGTCTTTCCCTGCGGCCGCGATGGCGCGGCCGTAGCTCAGTTCTTCGAGGCTCTTTAGTCGGTCCACCCAATAGCGACCGTGTCGCAGGACCCTCTTTTCGCAGATTTCTAGGCTGGCCTGCTCGTTGGCAAACGTTCGGAAGAGGGCCAGCATTTCGAACTCTGTGGGTTCGGTGCCCGGTACGGATCGCACGATGGCTCGCTCGACAAGATCCGCGACGATCTGGTGGGCATTGGAGTTCTCTAGGATGGCCCGGGCGGTGTCGATCGTCCAAGAACCGGGCAGGTAGGCCAAGAGGGCACAGGCATCCTGCAACTCAGGACTGAGGTCCTTCCAGGTTCGGTTGAGCGCTGCGTGAAGGCTCGTATGGCGATCTTCCACGTCCTTCCGGCGACTCGTTAGCGAGTGCAGGTCGCTCCGGATTTGTTCGGCCATTTGCGAGGGAGTGATCATCCGTGCCCAACTGGCCGCGAGTTCAAGCGCCAGTGGCAGTCCCTCTAGTTGCCGGACAACCTCCAAGATCGCCGGGGCCGTCTTCTCGGTTAACTGAAAGTCCTGCTTGACGCTCTGGGCCCGGTCCACAAAGAGGGCGACGCTAGGAACCTTGGCAAGTTCGGCAAGACTGAGCGGCTCGGAAGGAGTTTCTGGGATCCCCAGCGGAGCAAGAGCCAAAACGGATTCACCCTCTAGCCCTAGCGGTTGCGGGGCCGTCGCCAGCACCGAGAGGGTAGGCACGTCGTTAAGCATCCTCCTCAAATAAAGAAGCTGATCGGAAGCCAAGTCCATCAGGTTATCGATGACGAGGAGCATCGGTCCGGCCTGGTTCAGCGCTAGGATCAATTGCTCTGGGCGCTTTTCATTAGGGTGGTGGTGATTCAGCAGGGCATGGGCAAGCTCTGTGAGGATGGAGTCCCGAAGGCCCTCGGGCGGCGAGCTGAAGAACGCCACCTTGGGGAAGATGCTGGGGACTGCCGTCCGGGCAAATTCAATGGCCAGCCGGGTCTTTCCCAGTCCCGTAAATCCCACGATCGTGACCCACCGGCGATGGCCCTCCCCTAGCTGATGCTCGATCGATTCTAGCTCCGACTCCCGGCCGATGCAGTCGCCCAGATAGCCTGGGGGCTCCGGCCATTCGGAAGTGAGGAGCGGGCGGCCGGAAGTCGGTGGATTTTCGGTCGGCCGAAGAGGGCTCGATGCCGGAGCGAATTCGGGTGATCGGCTTGCGGTGCCGTGAGACTCGATCTGCTGAAGGAGCTCTCGCGCCTTTTCGCTGGGGACCCGGCCCGATTTTTCCAGCGCTCTGGCCATCTCGTCGTATTGCGCCCGGGCACTGCCGGGTCGACCCGCGCGGAGATAAAGGCGGATGAGCGTGCGATGATTCCGTTCCACCGCGGGCTCCATCAAGAGGCGTCGATTGGCGTAGGCGATGCTCTCATCGTGTCGACCGGCGATGGCCAAAAGCCGAATCAGACTGCTGAGAGCCCCCATGACTTGGTCGCGGTATTGCACTCGCAGGATGTTTGCCCAGGGGTCGTCATAGCCATCGAGGAAGTCTCCTCGGTAGAGCGCGGTCGCTTGCTCGAGGGCCAAGAGGGCTCCGGCGGAATCGCCCGCTTCGGTCGTGGCTTCCGACGCCTTGATCGCGGATTCGAATTCGGCCACATCCGAACTAGTGTTCTCGCCGTGGATCGCGACCGACTGGTGGTCTGCCACCAGGATCGAATGGGCCGGTGATCCGGGCGGGTGGAGCTGACGGCGAAGCGAGCTAATGGCCTGGTTCAGCCGGTTGCGGATCGCGGTTCGCTCACCGCCTGGCCAGAGTAACTCGGCCACGCTTTCCCGCCCGAATTGCTTCCCCGGATGCAGGGCCAGATAGGCGAGCAAGAGTCCGGTCTTTTGGGTCTGGAAGCGGTTGATCGCCCGCCCGCCGACATGGACCGTGAGTCCTCCAAATAGCTCGACTTTGGCTTGCTGAATCACCACCGTTCGTTCTCACTCAAGAAATTCTAAAACGTCTCAACACTCTAGTCGATACCAACTCTGCAAAGTCAAGGCCTAGATCGAACATGCTTTCACAAATCGGACTTTTGTCCCCGGCATCCGTTGGTAGAGGTCGTCGAGTGACCCCCGGGTGAGGACGGCCACCTTGCGGTAACCCCCAAGCGTGGGTCCATCCACTCCGATCACGATCGGATCCCCGCTAGGCGGAATCTGGATCGCTCCGGGAGTGGTGGGCTCCGAGCGGATTTCTCCGCCGGTGAGCGAACATCCCGTGAGGCGGATACCCCGCCGGTCGATGGATGGAGTCACGATAAAGGTTTCCGAACTGAGCTTCTCGATGTCGCCTGGGGGCGCTTGAGGGCCGGGCCAGAACGGCAGCAGTTGCTCTCCTCTTTCACGAACAACCAGCGAAATCGGTTCCCCTGAAATTCGATGACCGACCCGGAGCCCCTCGACAAGATCTCCCTCCCAACCGCCGCGCACCGAGAGATAGGCATAGACGCCCTGCCCGGAGGGAGAGACCTCCAGGCTCTGGCCGGGCTGCAGCCAATGGGGGCTGGTCCCGACTGGCGAGGTGCCGTCGACTCGAGTGGCTCCGACTGAACCCGTGATTGCAACAAGGATAGGAGATTCAGATCGGAGGACCAGGCCTCCCATGGCGAGTTCGATTGCTCTCACTTCCGTCGGGTTCCCGAGAATTTGCTGGCCTAGGACAAAGGACTCAAGATCAGCCGCGCCCCCAACGGGGACCCCGAACTTGAGTCGGCCTGGCCGGGGGAGTCCTTGGAGTGTCATCAGTCCGATGGTTCGGGTAACCGAAATCACCGCCGTCGCTCCCGGATCAGATTCACCAATTGGTTCACTCGTGGCGTGTCGGAGTGCACACATAGGACGCGACACCGGGGGGAGAGTGCGGTGTAGAGGTCCCAGGCCTCCTCGGGATCCGTGACCAATGCGTCGGGGTGACTCCTGGGCAAGAGCCTCCCGTCGGGGCCGATCCTCCGGTCCAAGAATCCCTCGGGCCAGAACTCGACTCCAGCCCTATCGGCGATCTTTTCATGAGCCGAACCTGGGTAGCCAATAAAAGCCAGGCTCGTCACTGCAAGCGCGCTAACCAAATGGTTAGCCGCCGCTCCTTCCTCCATGGTTTGGTGGTAGTAGGCACCATGGGGTTTGAGGGCCACGGCTCCCGCTTCCGCGCCCATCGTGATCTGGTCGTCTAGAGACTGCATCACGCGACCGGTGTCTGCGTCGCACCAATCCATGGGAAGTCGGCCAAAGTTCTCACGGTCGGGATACCCTGGGTGGATCGCAAAGGGCTTGCCCTCCCGCTTGGCCATGTCCACCATTTGGTGGAAGAGTTCTTTGCTTCCCGCATGACCACCCGCTGCTAGGATCGGGAGGTCAATCCCGTCCCAGATCTCCGATTCCAGCGGATTTCCCTCCGCCATGTCGGCCCCGATGAGCGTGACATTGCTCACAGAGGCTCCCCCACCATTTGGTGAAACACCTCTTCGCTGATGATCCGGAAGGCGATCCAATCGCCGGGATGGATGGGAAACCGGTCCTCGCTGGGGTTTGCGATCACCAGAGGAGTTCGGCCGATCAAGTTCCAACCCCCGGGCGTTGCAGAGGGATAGATGCAGGCTTGATCCCCGACCAGTCCCACCGACCCCGGTTCCACGCGAACCCTCGGCGTCTTGAGTCGCATTAGTCCCCGCAGAGGCTCTGGGATCGGGCCAAGGTAAGGAAAGCCCGGTGAAAAGCCCAGCATTTGACACCGAACCGGGACTGCGAGCGCTTCGGCCAGGGCTTCACGAGAAAGTGCCAGCTCCACCAGCACCCGCTCAAGGTCCGGGCCAAGATCGAGGCAAACCGGTATTGAGTGGGTCCGGGCCTCCCTGCTTGATTCCCCCAATCGGAAGGCAGCGACGCGTTCCACCAAACGGTTGAACGCCGACTCGCTTTCGATCCACACACCGACTGTCTCCACCGCCGGATAGGCCTCCACGACTCCGGCAATCTCTTCCGACTCGATCCAAGCCGCGACCAGGACCGGATCGGCCGAAAGGTCGCGCAGAATGCAGACGTTTTCGCCTTGACGCTCGACCGTCATCCAGCCGAACCGTCTTTCATCCCGAGGTGGTAGCGGATCTCCTCGCCGCGCAGGATCACAACATTGGGGCTTGCCAGGCGCAAAAAGTCCTCGAAGCTAATGTCCCCCGCGTCTCCGCTCTGTGTCAACTCGTTGTAGAAACTGGTCAGAACTTCCTGCACTGAAGGTTCATCGGGAAACGCATCCAGCCACAAGCCGGGCTTAGACTCTTCGCTGCGATAGGCCACTCCGGCGATCACGGCATCGAAGCTGCGGAACTCTTCCAGTTGGCCGTCCGCACTCCACTGGCCGATAGCAAAGTCAACGTTGCGAACCCGGACAGATTCCTCCACTTGGGCTAGCGAGCGGTCGGTTGACGCACGGAGCAAGACTCCGGCCGGCCCACTCGCCGCCGTAAGCCATGTCCGCCCCGACCGGCGAGCAAGATAGATCCGTTCACCCGGCATCCTCAGCTTGGCTTCTTCAAAAAACGCCTCAAACTCAACGTCCAAAACTAGCATCGCGGCTCCCTAGGCTAGAATCCTAGCACGCTGCATCACGGCGAGGTGAAGTATCCGTGTCCGAAACGATCAAAACCCTGCTTCAAGAAGACCGAGTTTTTGCCCCTTCCGAGGCTTTTCGAGCCCAAGCCAACGCCTCCGACCCGGCCATCTATGCCGAAGCCCTCGCGGATCCACAAGCTTTTTGGGTCAGCTGGGCCGAAAAACTCGATTGGTTTGAACCCTGGACTGAAGTCTGTCGTTGGGAGCGACCGTTTGCCCAGTGGTTCCTGAATGGAAAGATCAATGCCTGCTACAACTGCGTCGACAGGCATGTGAGCGCGGGCCTAAGTGATAAACCGGCGATCGTTTGGGAAGGGGAGCCGGGCGATCTGCGAACCTTGACGTATTCAGAGCTCAAGGACGAGGTCTCGCGGCTGGCGAATGCGCTATTGGAGCTCGGAATCACCACCGGAGACCGGGTCTGTCTCTATATGCCCATGACCCCCGAGTTGGCCATCGCGATGCTGGCGTGTGCCCGCATTGGCGCCGCTCACTCGGTGGTGTTCGGTGGCTTTGCCGCGGATTCGCTCCACGAGCGGATCAACGACGCCGGGGCCAAGATGGTCATCACTGCCGATGGAGGGTGGCGGCGGGGAGGGATTGTCAAGCTGAAGAAGACGGTCGATGATGCCCTCGCGATGGGGACTCCGACCATTGAGAAGGTACTGGTTCTGAGGCGGACGGGCGATCCTGGGACCCTCACCAACGGCATGGCCACCCCCGAATACGATCAAGGCGCATGGGTCGAGGGCCGGGATCACTGGTGGCACGACGTCGTGCCGCGTCAGTCAAACGATTGCCCTTGCGTTCCTGTCGATAGCGAGCAACTCCTTTTCATCCTCTACACTAGCGGATCCACCGGAAAGCCCAAGGGCATCATGCACACGACCGGCGGATACCTCACCGGCACGATGGCGACGGCCAAGCTCGTCTTCGATCTGAAGCCAGACGACGTCTATTGGTGTACCGCCGACTGTGGATGGGTCACGGGCCACAGCTACGTGGTCTATGGTCCAATGGCCAACGCCGCGACCGTGCTCATGTATGAAGGAGCCCCCGACGCCCCCGACAAGGACCGCTTCTGGCGGATCGTCGAGCAGCACAAGGTCACGATCCTCTACACCGCGCCGACCGCGATTCGCGCCTTCATGAAGTGGGGAACCGAATATCCGGAGCGATGCGATCTCACCTCGCTGAGGCTCCTTGGGTCAGTAGGTGAACCGATTAACCCTGAGGCCTGGATGTGGTACCACGAGCACATCGGCGGGGGGCGTTGCCCAGTGGTCGACACCTGGTGGCAAACCGAGACCGGGGCGATCATGATCACCCCCTTGCCCGGGATCACCTCAACCAAGCCAGGGAGTGCCACCCAACCCTTCCCTGGGATTCGCGCGATCGTCCTGGATGAGCAGGGCGAAGAGATCACCCCGGTCCACGGGGGACTCGGATACTATGCCTGCGCGACCGGGAGTGAGGCTCCCAGCCAAGGCGAGGCGCGGGGAGGCTTGCTGGCTCTCAAGGAGCCGTGGCCCTCGATGCTCCGGGGCATCTGGGGCGACCCGGCCCGATATGAGCAGACCTATTGGGCGCGTTTCCCCGGCTACTACTTCGCAGGAGACGGGACGAAGGTTGATCAGGACGGCTATTTCTGGCTCCTCGGCCGGGTGGATGACATCATGCTCGTGGCTGGCCACAATATCTCGACAATGGAGGTCGAGAGCGCGCTGGTCGATCACCCGGGCGTGGCCGAAGCGGCTGTGATCGGCAAGACCCATGAACTGAAGGGGCAAGCGATCTCGGCCTTCGTCATCATCCGAGGGGGGTATCTGGAATCCCGAGGCGTCGAGCCAGGAGCCCTCGTCGACGAGCTCAAGGCCCACGTCAGCGCCAAGATTGGGGCCATCGCCCGGCCCGATGACATCATTATCACCGCCGACTTGCCCAAGACTCGTTCGGGCAAGATCATGCGTCGCCTCCTCCGCGATGTGGCCGAGGGCCGCGCCCTCGGGGATACGACAACCCTCGCCGACCCTGCCGTGGTCAATTCGCTCAAGGATAAGTACGAAAGCTCCGAGGGCTAAGGGGAACCCAGAAAAAGGAGCGCTCTGAAATCCATCAGAGCGCTCCACTTTGGGCTCGTTCGAGCCCCGACTCAGCTGACTTCTTTGACGTTGGTGTCGTTGTAAGTCTTCTCGTTGACGAACTTGTAAAGCACGCGGCCTTGGTAATTGCCCATCAGTGCGTAACGAACTTGTTCGCCCGTCTTCGTCTTGCGGACCATTTTCTTTTTGGTCATGTCGCCGTCACCGATGTCAACTTTGGATCGCGATTTCAAATCGTAGAATTCCATTTTCCCTCCTGATCTCTGGCCGAAGCCGAGTTCCCGTCAGACTACCTTGCACCTTACCCTGATGTCAGGTTCGGGCGAGTTCGCCGGACCAAGCACTGTAAGTTTGACTTGGCCGTGACGGTTGGTTCAAGCCAAAGGACGAAAAAAGCGATGAATTTGGCGCAACTTGGGCCCAGAAATGGGGACAATAGGGCTATGAACCCATCTGCGGGCGGAGTTTTCACCCCCGACGCCTTCGAAACCAGGGCCGTTCAAGCCTTGCGAGAAGGGGGGCTACGCATCACTTCGCCGCGTCTGCACGTGATTCGGAAGCTCTCCCAGTCGTCCACCGCACTCACCGCAAACCAGATCCATGACCAGATTCTCGCCGATGGCGATCAGGTCGATCTCGTCACCGTCTACCGCATTCTCTCCACCCTGATGGAACTTCACTTGGTCCATCACATTGGGGTAGTCGATGCCTACACCGCCTGCGATCTCGAAAGCCACGGCAACAACACCGAGCACCTTATCTGCACCAAGTGCGGATCGGTGCAAGAGCTCGATGCGCCCGGGCAAGCCCTAGAGGCGACCCGCGCCCAACTTCAGACGCTCGGCTTCAATCCCGACCAGATCAAGATCGAGATCACCGGCGAATGCCAAAAGTGCCACAACTAGGTCCGCCCCTTCTTGCATTCCTTGGCCAAGGGTCAATCTGTCGCGGGACATCCGCGTAGTAGAGAATATGAGCAACTCGCCGGACGCGTCCCTAACCGACCTGATTGAGCGCGCCCGAGATCTAGCCCCCGACGACCCGAAACTCCGGGCCTACCTCGCCGCCATCAAGAGCGAGGCAGAAAGCATCGAAAGGCGGGATCGCGAGCGAGATGCGTTGCTCGCCGAATACGAAGAGGCCTATCACAAGCTCACTTCGCCGGCCAACCGGATTGGAACGGTGGTCGGTCATCTAGAAGATGAGCGCCTGCTCATCCTTTTGGGCGATACCGAGTATGTCGTTCTCTGCGACCCGAAGGTCGAGCGCAGTGAACTCACCGCCGGTACGCGAGTCGCTCTCAACGAAGCCTATGCCGTGATCGGTGTGCTGCCGACCAGCGTGGGGGGCTCCATCGTCGCCGTTCGAGAAGTTCAGGACGATGGACGCCTGCGCATCTCGACCGACGCCCAGGGTTCGCAAGGACGCCTTATCCTCCGAAGCCATGAACTGGTCGACGCCCCGATCAAGGCCGGTGATGAAGTCCGGCTTGACTCTAGTGGGCGGATCGCCCTTGAGCACTTTGGCAAGCGCGAGGTTCAAGACTACTTTGTCGAGGAAGTTCCTGAGGTTCCATGGGCGGCCGTCGGTGGGCAAGAGGAAGCGATTCAGGTCATCCGTGAGTCCATCGAACTACCCCTTCTCCACCCCGAGCTTTTCAGCCGATTTGACAAGAAGCCGGTCAAGGGGATCTTGCTCTATGGCCCTCCGGGATGCGGAAAGACCCTTCTTGGCAAGGCGATTGCCTACAACCTCGCCAAGGAGTACTCCGAACGCGTGGGGCATGAGGTCAAGGAGTACTTCATGCACATCAGCGGCCCCAAGATCCTGAACATGTGGCTGGGGGAGACCGAGCGCATGGTCCGCGAGATCTTTGCCACTGCTCGCGAACGGGCCAAGGAAGGTCGCCTTGTCGTGATCTTCATGGATGAGGCTGAAAGCGTCCTCAGAACCCGCTCCAGTGGGCGTTGGCTGAATATCAGCAACACCGTGGTGCCCCAGTTCTGCGCTGAGCTAGATGGTCTGGTGTCGCTGGAGAACGTGATCCTGATCCTCACCACCAACCGACCGGACTACATCGATCCGGCGATTCTTCGCCCCGAAAGGATCGATCGAAAGGTGAAAATTCGGCGACCGGATCGAGAGTCCAGCCGGACTATCCTCGGGATCTATTTGCACGACCGGCTGCCCACCGATCCCCAAATCGTGGCCGAACATGATGGAGAGATGTCTTGCGCCAGGAAGGCGCTGATCGAGGCGAGCATGGCACACATCTGGCGGACCGCCCCCGAAACCGAATTCCTGAAAGTCCTGCTCAAGAACGGAAGCTCAGAAACGCTGGGCTACAAAGACCTCCTGAGCGGAGCCCTGCTCAAATCCATCGTCGATCGGGCGAAGGACACCGCCATCCGCCGCGCGATCGAAGAGCCCGAGGTCGCCCATGGAATCCGGATCGAAGACCTGACTGGGGCGATCGACGCCGAGTTCAAGGAGAACGAGATCTTCCCCAAGACTGACACTCTCGACGATTGGCTCAAGTTACTGGACATCGAACCCGAACGCGTCGCCGCCGTCCGCCCAATTGGCCAGAGAGCGGGTGAAGAGTTCGTGCAACGGGAAATCATTTAGTCGGACTCCAACGTCTGTATGGCTGTCCAAGGATTGGGTGGTCCAAGAGGGCTAGGATGGCCCCACTCTAAGCTCTCGAAAATGAGAGTATTCCGACCTTCAGTTCCCCACATTTGTCCCGATGATCCCAGACAGGGGATATCGCAACGAATATGTCATTTCTCAAGAAGTGGTTTGGGGATCAGCACGACGAGCAGTACCAACGGGGTATGCGCGCCTACGACTCAGGACAATACGAAGAGGCCATTACCGACCTCCAGGCTTGTCTTGGCCAATCGCGGGATCCGGGACTAAACAAGCTCGTCCGGTTCTACATCGCCGAAAGCTACACCCATCTGGCCCTCGAATGGATGAAGAAGGAGGCCTATGAAAAGGCCGTCGTCTGCCTTGACCGAGCCCTGGACCTCCACCCAAATTTCCCCGACCTCTACTTCAACCAAGCAATCTGCTTCCGCGCTCTCGGAAATCTCGCAAAGCAGAGAGAAGCCCTCCAGAATGCTCTTGCGATCAACCCCCGATATGCCCGAGCCATTCTGTTTGAAGGCATCGCACTCTATGAAGATGGACAACCCGATGCCGGACTAGCCCGCATTCACGAGGCGGTCGCTCTCGACCAGGGGCTAAACAACGAGCGGTACCTCTTCGCTCTCCAGTGTCACCATGAAGGGGCTTTCGCTCGTGCGGCAGCGAACTTCCGGGCGCTGGAAAACCGAGATGCCCAGGACGCCAACACCCATCTGCGACAAGGCGACGACTTCGCCATCGAAGGGTATTGGGAGGAAGCGGCCCAAGAATACGAACGGGCGATCAGCTTTGGGCCGAAGTATGCCGACATCCGATGTCGATTTGGAACCGCGCTCCTCGAACTCGGAAAACTCAATGAGGCGATCGAGCAGTATCGCGTGGCCCTCTCGATCAATCCACGGTACGCCGATGCGCTGGCGATGCTGGGCAAGGCCCTTCAGCAGGTCGGCGACTCGACTGGAGCTCAAGAGAGCTTCGCCGAAGCCCTAGCGGTCGATCCACATCACCCAATCGCACTCCAGTTCAGTTCAACCCAGAAAGCCGCATAGGCTCAGAGAAATACTCGTTCTCTCCTAAGCCGGGCCGATTTGGCCCGGCTTTTGCATTTTAGGATCCTCGAAGCAGATCCGGACGACCCGGTGATGAGGAGAACAGCCTAAGATGCAAACCAAAGTAACCTTTTCGATCGCCCTTGTCGGACTCACTCTGATTGCCTCCGCCAACACCGGCACCAAGACTCAGACCTACTCGGCCGAAGTTGATTTCAAGAAGACCAATTGGCAGCACGTCGCCTCCCTTCCCCAGTTTGATAGTAGTCTCGGCGAACTCAAGAAGATCACGCTTTGCCTCGACGGTCATGTCAAGGGCACGATCGGATTCGAAAACAAAACCAATTGCCCGACCACCGTTCATACCAAGCTGGAATCCAAAATTCATCTGAAGTCCCAGTCGGGATTTGAATTCATCTCGGTGCTGCCCAGCGCCAAGCGCTCGATCGCTGTTTCCGCCTATGACTGCATCGACGACTTCGGCGGAAAGTCCGGCCGAACGATCCGCGACCTCAAGGATAGCAAGTCGGCCAGCGCGGTGGTCTCGGGCAATCAACTGAGCCAATTTGTCGGAAAAGGCACGGTCCTCCTCCCGATCCAAGCCGTCGGTCGATCGAGCGTCAGCGGGGCTCCGTGCCTCAAGTCCTACACCCATACCTTCGCCGCGGCTAAGGTGACGGTCAAGTACGAATACAATCCGGTCCCCGAGCCCGCGACGATGGCTGGTCTCGCTTTCGGGATGGTTGCCTTGTTTAAGAAACGAAAGAAGAGCTAAGCCCGCGATCAGAAGGGCATTTTGTGGAGAGGCAAGCCGCCCCCGGGAATCCCCGGTGGGCGGCTTTGCTACATGAATCCGCCCCGCTCATCAGCGGTACCCTCAGCGAAGATTATGCTGAGCATCACCCACTATCGAGCTGAATGGAGCTTCCAGACCGGGACCGGTCGTATCTTTCTCGTCGGCCCCCAAGGCGAGCATGAGATCGCAGGACTCGATGCCATGTCCTTCCATGCCGTCGTAACGCTCCTGCGGAACGAGCGCCCGATCCAATACGATCCTGAGAACCAGGTGGTCAAGACCCTGAATGAGATCACCGGTGAAGAGGAAATGGACTGATGCGGGTCCGGCTTGAGGCCGTCTGCACCACCCCGCTCGATTGCGAAATCGCCGAAGCCAATGGGGCCGACCTGATCGAGCTCTGCACGGCCCTGGAGGTCGGCGGATTGACGCCCAGCTTTGGCTTGCTCGATGCTTGCCGGTCGGTCACCTCACTTCCCATCTCGGTCATGCTTCGGCCCCGGCCGGGGGCCTTTGGCTATGACGAGGGAGAGCGCCGCGCCATGGAACGTGATGCCCAGGTCTTGCGCTCGGCTGGAGCCACCGGATTCGTGGTCGGGGGCTTGGCACCAGGCGGAGGGATCGATTGGGAATTGCTCAAGAGGATCCGCCCTCTCGCTCATGGCGATCTGGTCTTCCATCGATGCGTGGACCAGGTCGAAGACTACGCCGGAGCGCTGCGAGAGCTTCAGGAATTTGGGGTTCAGCGGGTGCTCACCAGCGGTGGTGCTCCCAAGGCGATGGACGGCCTCCAAGCCCTCGCCGATGCGGTCCGCAACCACGAACCGGGCCTGACGATCCTTGTCGGCGGTGGTGTACGGGCTTCGAATGTTGCCGAAATCATCCAGAAGACGGGAGCGACGGCCGTCCATATGGCCCCGCTGGCGGAACGCATTGATCCCACGCGCGACGGTTCGCGAGGGACGGATTATGGCGCCCTGCAGATGCTGGACGGAGCCGGAATCGCGGCGGCCCGAGCCGCGCTCGATTCGGTGGCGTAGCCAAAGAAAAACCGGGAGGGCTCGCAGTGAGCCTTCCCGGTTGTTTGGTTATTGGCGAATGGATTAGTTTTCGCCTTCGGTCTCGGAGTCGTCGTCTGGGCGAAGAAGGCCCTTGAGCATTCCGAGTCGCTCGCCGATCGTCGCGCCGCCGCTTGGGGCTCGCGTTGTGGCTTGCGGTTCGAAGTCGTCATATCCGCCTCGATCTCGACCACCACCGCGCTTCTTGCCGCCTCGGCCTCCGCCGCCGCCTCGATTGCGATCTCGGTCGCTCTCGTAGGTCATCGGGCCTGGATCGTATCCAGCCGGAGGATCAATCGCGGAGCCGGCACTGCGCATACTGAGGACCATTCGTCGCTCGTCGGGGCGCAGGTCGATGACGGCCACTTCGATCTCTTGGTTGTCGGTCAGCACGTCGCCGGGCTTGGCGATGCGCTTGTTGCTAATTTCGCTAACCGGCAGGAACGCCTCCGCTCCTTCGGGAAGCTTGACGAAGACACCGTTGGTGACCAAGCGTCCGACCGAGCAAGTGATCTTCTGGCCGATCTTGTAATTTTCTCGGATGAGCTTCCAGGGATCGGGGAGGACTTGGCGAAGACCGAGGCTGATCTTGCCCGTTCCTTCGTCGAGTCGCAGGACCATGACCTTGAGCTCTTGGCCTTCCTTCAGGACTTCCTTCGGGTGGTTAATCCGCATCCAGCTCATTTCGCTGATGTGGAGCAGACCATCGACTCCGCCGAGATCCACAAAGGCACCGTAGTCGGTGAGTCGGCGAACGACGCCATCGAGGATGTCGCCCGCCTTGGCCTTGCCAAAGATCTCGCCCTTGACGCTTTCGCGCTTCTCTTCTTCTGCCAGTCGGTTCGAGAGCACAACCTTCTTGCGCTCGCGATCGACTTCAATAATCTTGAGTTCGATGACCTGGCCAACGTACTTCTCGATATTTCGGAGCTTGCCGTTGCCAACGTGAGTTGCGGGGACGAATCCTCGTACTCCCAGGTCGACTTCCAGACCACCTTTGACGCGGTTGATCACGGTCGCTTGGATCGTCTCTCCGCTCTGGTGCTTATCCAGGATTCCGTACCAAACTTCTTCGAAGTCGGCCTTCTTCTTGGAAACGATCGGATAGTCTTCGCCCGAACCTGCGGGCTTGATCACGATGACGTTGATCTTGTCGCCGACCTGAACTTGACCTTCGGCGGTTTCCAGGCTTTCGGTCGAGAGCTCGCTTAGGGGAACGACGCCTTCGGACTTGGTGCCGAGGTCAACGAAGACTCGGTCTCGTTCGACCTGGATAACCGTCGCTTCGATCCGGTCTCCCTTGCTGAGCTTGCGGTAGCTCTCGCTGACCGATGCGCCACCATCGAGTTCGGCCATGGCGGCGGCAAAGAGATCTTCGTCGCTGGCTGCCGGGGCGGCCGGCTTCGCCGGGGCCGCGGGTGCGACTGCAGCGACGGGTTCGACGACTGTCTCCGCTACCGGGGCAGGGGCGTCGGGTTGGGGTTCAGGAGCAACCGCAACCTCGGGTTCCGGAGCGGGCGTGGCCTCTGCCGAGGAGGTTTCCTCGACCGGGGCAGAAATCGGGGCGTCGGCGACAGCCTCGGGGGCTACCGGAGCTTCGGGGGCCATCGTTGCGGTGGCTTCAGCCGGTGCCTCTTGGGTTGTCGTCGGGGACAGGTCGTCGGTCATCATGTTCATTGAAAGGAAAAGAGTATCTTTGAAACTGTACCCGATCACCGGCGGTAGATTCCGCATTTTTGGCCGATTGGGTCACGGAACTCTCGGTCGTTTGCCGGGGTTACGTTCTCAGTGTTCCGACTTTCCTAGACATAATGATTCCTGATCTCTTCCAAATTGGCTCTTTTCGTGTCGGGACTTATGGCGTACTGCTGGTCATCGCGATTGGCGTCGGGCTTTGGTGGGCGCAAAAAAGGGCCTTCCAGTTTGGTGCCGACCCCAATCAGTTGCTGAACATGGTCGGCTGGCTCGTCTTTCCGGGGATCCTAGGGGCGCGGATTCTGTTCGTCGCCCAAGAGTGGGACTACTACTCCCGCAACGCCGACCAGCTCTGGTCATTGCGATTTGATGGCCTCACCAGCTTCGGTGGATTCCTGGGTGGGTTCATCGGATTCTGGATTTGGTCAATCGTTAAAAGGCAGCCCATGTTGCCCTATGCCGAAGCGATGGCCGCGCCGCTTCTCGTCGCCAATGGCATTGGCCGGATCGGATGTTTTCTGAATGGGTGTTGCTTTGGCGTCGCCACTCAGAGTCCCTTCGGAGTCCACTTTCACGGAACTCCCGGCACTAACCTCCCGTCTCAGCTCCTCGAAACCGTTCTCTGTTTCTTCTTTGCGTGGGTCTTGGTGCGGATCGAGAAGACCGGGGGGCTCCGCCTAGGTCAGTCGGTTGGACTCGCGTTTGCGCTTCTGGGCCTCAGCCGCTTCATTTACGAATTTACTCGCGCAGGAAGTGTGGAGGAAGTTCGTCGGCAACTGGCCAGTTCCACCCGAATCCCGGGGCTCCCCATCACGGAAGCCCACTTGGTCGCCCTCGCTCTGATCGTCGCCGGATTGACCTACGTGCTCGTGCGCAGGCGGGCTCCGCTTGCCACCGAACCCGCGGCAAAAAGTTAGCCCGACATTCATTTGCAACAGGAACTATCGAAGGGGGAGGGTACGTACCCGTATTTCGGTGGTGATGATTTCTTGTCTTGCACGTTGCAAGCGCGGCCTACTGGCCTTAGCCGTCGGGGCATTGTGCGCGTTCAGTTTCGGCCAAGCTCCCGCGTCAACTAGCGCTCTCACGCTTGAGGATGCGCTCGGCCTTGCGATTGATCGCAATGGCAATCTGAGGTCCGCTCTTGCCGATCTGAGGAGTTCTCAGAGCGCCCGCCGGTCGGCCTATGGGGCCTTCCTTCCTACCCTGACTCCGAGCTACTCGCTCTCTACCGGGCGAACCAACTTCCAGACGGGTGCCGGCATCGGGGGCGATGGTCGTCAAGAAAACGCGGACATCACCCTCTCTTGGCGGCTCCTTGATAGCGGGGACCGGTCCACCCGGTTCGCCGAATCCCGAGCTCAGGTCCAGGTCAGTGAAGCGCAGCTACAGAATCAACTCCGAACGATCCTCTTCGCCGTGCATCAGCGCTACTACGATGCCCTCCGCGCAGAGGAGATTCTCCGGGTTCGACAGGCTCAACAAGAGCGTGCGGCGAAGATCCTCGACCAGACCAAGACCCGGGTGGAGGTCGGCGATGACGCCCCGATCAACATCCTGCAGGCCAATGCCGATTTTCTGAACGCCCGCGTCGAGGTCCTCACCGCCAACAACCGGACTGCGACCACTCGGGCCGAGCTGAAGGCGGTCATCGGATGGGACGTCACCGAGGCGCTTCCTGAACTCGCCCGCCCCGGTGGACAGCCCGAGGCCGTTCCCCCGACCGAGTTGGAAGAAGCCTTCCGCGAGGCCACCGTCCGCCGCCCCGACGTCCGAAGTCAACTCGCCACGATCCAGAGCGCCAAAATCAACATCCGTCAGGCGCGGATCGACGGTGCGGTGAACTTCTCGCTCGACGCCAACCTGAGGAAGAACTTCGCCGAAGACGTTTTCGACCGCAGCAACCTCCAGTTCACGGCCAGCATCCCGCTCTTTGACGGACGACGCTCCCAAGAGACGGTCAGGCAACGGGAACTCGTTCTCGAGTCTCGCGAAGCGGGACTTCAACAACTCCTTCGAGAAGTCCGAGCTGAGGTTGAATCTGCGTACGTTGAGTTTCGACAGAACCAAGAGCGTCTGATGGCCGCTCAAGCCGCCCTCGAAGCCGCCACCAAGAATTTCGAAGCGGCGAGTGAGTCTCAAACCCTCGGTGCCTCCGACCTCATCGACGTCGTGACGGCCCAGGTCAGCTTGGTAACCGCCGAGAGCAACCGGGTCGAGGCTTTCTACGACTTCCTGATCTCCGAAGTCCGATGGAAGCTCGTGACCGGACAACCCCTGCCCGGTGAAGAGGAGTTCGCAAGCTTATGAAGAAAACACCCTGGATCATCGGAACCATCGTCGTCCTCGCGGGCGGTTACCTCGCCTTTGGTCGCGGCAAAAGTGATGCGGCCGAGATCGAATATCGCTATGCCGCGGTGGAGGAAGGCGAACTCATCCAGAGCATCAGCGCCAATGGCGTGCTGGTCGCACTGACCAGCGTCGATGTAAAGAGTGAGGCCGGCGGACGCGTCCTGAGGTTGGCCGTGGAAGAAGGTGACGTGGTGAAAAAGGGCGATCTCATCGCCGAAATCGATCCCGATGACACCAAGACGGCCTATGATCAAGCGAACGCCGATTTGCAGGCCGCCCGGGCCCGAGTCTCGAGCTCGCAGGCCAACGCCGAGTTGCAGACCAGGACCTTTGCGACCGACGTCGAGAACGCCGAAGCCGCTCTGGCCAGCGCGCAGGCCCGACTGAAGCGAGCGGAGGCCGAAAGTCAGGTCCAGCCGAAGCTGACCGATGCGGAAATCGCCAGCGCAAAGGCGGCCCTCGAAGCTGCTCGGCTCAACCTCAAAGAATTCTCGGAAGTCACCGAACCCCAGCGACGGAAGGATGTCGAGCAAGCCGTTTTGCGGGCTCAAGCGGACCTCGATACGGCCCAAGCCGATCTCCGGCGACAACAGGACTTGCTGGCCAAGGGTTATGTGAGCCAAGCGGTGGTGGACCGTGCGACGGCCAGCCTTGCGTCGGCTCGATCTTCCTTCGAAACCGCCAAGAAGCAAGCCGAGCTGCTCGACGGCCAACTCCAGACCCAGCGCCTCTCGCTGGAAAACCGGGTGAAAGATGCCCAGGCCAGCCTGCAGCGATCCGAGGCCAACCGGGTCCAGATCACGGTCCGCCGACAGTCCTTGGACGAGGCGCGCCAAGCGGTGGAGCAGGCCAAGGTCGCTTTGCAGCGTGCCCGGGATGGGCAGAAGAACATCACCGTCCGCCAAGCCGATGTCCGAGCCGCTCAGGCGAGCACCGTCCGATCTCAAGTAGCGGTGGAAAATGCCCGTGTGCAACTGGGCCAGACGACAGTCCGGGCCCCACGCGATGGAGTGGTGACCCTGAAGTATCTGGAAGAAGGCTCGGTCATCCCCCCCGGTTCGAGCGCCTTTTCGGAGGGGACTTCGCTGATCCAATTGAGCGACATCACCCGGATGTTCGTGGAGGTTTTCGTGGATGAAGCCGATGTCGCCCTGGTCAAGGAAGGTCAAGCCGTTCGAGTCCTGTTGGAGGCTTATCCGAACGAAAAACTTAGGGGGACGGTAACCCGTGTGAACCCGAGTGCCCGCACAGAAAACAACATCACCGCCGTCAAGGTGCGAGTCGAGATCCGAGGAAACGACAAAGTCCGTCTCATGCCAGGGATGACCGCGACCTGTGAGTTCCTCACCCTGGAAAAGCCCAAGGTTCTCGTTTTGCCCAGCCAAGCCCTCAAGCGCGAAGGTGGAAAGACCTTCGTCCGGGTGAAAGGCAAAGACCCCAAGAAGCCTGAGCAACGAGAGGTAAAGGTCGGCGCAATGGGCAATGATGGCTTTGAACTTCTCAGCGGCCTCCAGAAGGGCGAAGAAGTGGTGATCGCCGAGATCAATCTTGCCCAGATGCGCGAGATCCAAGAGCGGATGATGCAAGCCCAACAGGGTGGTGGACTCGCCGGTGGCCAAATGCGTGGAC
>ERZ761602.1264-NODE-1264-length-47011-cov-4.807714_pt1 | contig 47011 bp, 44 predicted proteins | sample MGYA00512165_ERZ761602 | MGnify/ENA primary metagenome ERZ761602 (study PRJEB28899, sample SAMN02445085) | bioreactor sludge metagenome | biome: EBPR sludge; isolation source: Thorneside wastewater treatment plant | place: Australia: Brisbane, Thorneside...
GTTCCAGATTTCGGGCCACACCGATTCCAGCGGCCGCGAGGCCGCCAATCTCAAGCTCTCGCAGGACCGCGCCCGGGCCGTCGCGGCGGCCCTCGCCGAAGCCGGCGTCGAAGCAGGGCGGCTCAGCGCGGCGGGCTACGGCTCGTCGCGGCCGATCGCCGCCGAGGACAGCGACGCGGGCAAGGCCCGCAACCGCAGAATTGAGGTAATCGTCAGGCCATGACCTATCTCATCGGCGAAATCATCCTCTGGCTCGCCCTCGCGGCGCTCGTCGGCCTCGCGGCCGGGTGGGCGGCGCGCGGCGTCTTCGGCGTCCGCGACGCGGCGCAGAAGAGCGAGACCGACTGGTCGGCGCGCTCGGCGACGGCCGAGGCCGGCTTCGAGGCCCGCACCCTCGCGGCGGAAGCGGCCAATGCGCGGCTGCGCGCCGATCTCCACGCCGCCCAGATGCGGGCCGCGGGGCTCGAGGCCGAAGGCGGCGCCAGGGTGCGCGAGCTGGAGGCGACGCTGCGCACCCGCCTCCACGCCGCCGAGGCGCTGGCCGAGGAACGCGGCCAGGCCGAGGCCCGGCTGCGCGCGGCGCTCGACACCGCGAGCGCCCAGGCGATGCACCGCGTCGCCGCCGCCGAAGCCGAGGCAGCGCGCCTTGGCGCGGCGCTCGAGGCCGCCGACGCGCGGGCTCAGGCTGCCGCCATGCCCGCGAGCGCCGGCGACGATGCCCGCGTCGCGGCGCTGGAGACCGAGATCGCCGCGCTGACCGCGCGCCTCGCCGCCCGCGAGACCCCCGTGCCGGCGGCGCCGCGGATGGCGAAGAAGGCGCGGCCCGCGCCGCCGCCCGGCGAGGACGATCTGCAGACGATCGCCGGCCTCGGTCCGGCGATGGAGAAGGCGCTGAAGGGGCAGGGCATCGTCACCTTCGCGGCGCTCGCGGCGATGGGCGCGGACGAGGCGAAGGCGCTGGGCGCGACGCTGCGCAACGGCTTCGCCGAACGCTTCGTCCGCGACGACTGGGCCGGCCAGGCCCGCGCCGCGCTGGCCGCCAGGGAGGCTCCTGCCGCGAAGGACGGAGCGCCTTGATTCCGCCGCCCCGCCCGGCGAGGGTGCGGGCTGGAGGATCGCCGTCATGAATGTCACGCGCCGCACCCTGATGGCCGCCTTGAGCGCCGCGGCCGCCCTGCCGGCAGGGCTGTGGCGCGCCGCCGCCCAGTCGGTCACCGGCGCGGTCACCGCGGTCGTCAACACCGTCAAGTCGCGCAAGCCCTCCGCGCCCCCGGACGCCGCGCCCACACCGGTCGCCGAGGGCGAGCCGGTCGAGCCCGGTACGACCTTCGAGACGGCGAAGAGAAGCGCGGTCGAGATTTCGCTGGCCGACGGTTCGGTCGCGGTCATCGGCGCGCGCAGCATCGCGACGGTGGGCGGCGGCGACGCGATGCAGATGGGCCAGGGCAATTTCCGCTACCGCTCGGGCAAGGGCGAGGGCGTCAACCGCGCGCTCTCCACGCCGGCCCTTCTCGTCGCCCTCAAGGGCACCGAGCTCGTCGTCAGCGTCGACGAGACCCGCACGATCTGCGGCGTCGTGGAGGGCACGATCGTCTGCACCTCGCGCAAGACCGGGGCCTCGGTCGAGGTTCCGGCCGGCAACTCGGTCGTCTGGGGCGCCGGCTCGTTCGGACAGGGCGTGACCCCCGGCATCTACCGCACCGGCGACGTCGCGGTGGACGACGGCATCGCGGCGGCCCGCACCGCCTGGACCGGCGCGCCGGCCCCGACGCCGGGCGCGCCCAACCCCGGCCGCCCGCGTCCGCAGCCCGGACCGCAGCCGGGCGGCCGCTAGGGCCGACCGGGCCGGGCCGATCTTCGGCGCGCGCATGGACTTTGCGGCGGCGCGCCGCTATCCACCCGCCCCATGACCGACCAGCGTCACATCCGCAATTTCTCCATCATCGCGCATATCGACCACGGGAAATCCACCCTGGCCGACCGCCTGATCCAGCTCACCGGCGGCCTGAGCGCGCGCGAGATGAAGGAGCAGGTGCTCGACTCGATGGACATCGAGCGCGAGCGCGGCATCACCATCAAGGCCCAGACCGTGCGCCTCGACTACACGGCGGCGGACGGCGAGGCCTATGTCCTGAACCTGATGGACACGCCCGGCCATGTCGACTTCGCCTACGAGGTCTCGCGCTGCCTCGCGGCCTGCGAAGGCGCGCTGCTGGTGGTCGACGCCAGCCAGGGGGTCGAGGCGCAGACCCTCGCCAATGTCTACCAGGCGCTCGACAACAATCTGGAAATCGTTCCCGTCCTCAACAAGATCGACCTGCCCGCCGCCGAGCCCGAGCGCATCAAGCAGCAGATCGAGGACGTGATCGGCCTCGACGCCTCCGACGCGGTGGAGATTTCGGCCAAGACCGGCCTCGGCATCGACAAGGTGCTGGAGGCGATCATCACCCGCCTGCCGCCGCCGCACGGCGATCCGGCTGCGCCCTTCAAGGCGCTGCTGATCGATTCCTGGTACGACGCCTATCTCGGCGTCGTGGTGCTCTTCCGCGTCGTCGACGGGGCGATCCGCAAGGGCCAGAAGATCCGTCTCGTCTCGACCAACGCCACCTATCAGGTCGAACGGCTCGGCGTCTTCCGCCCCAAGATGCAGATGTTCGAGACGCTCGGCCCGGGCGAGATCGGCTTCTTCACCGCCGCCATCAAGCAGGTCGCCGACACCCGCATCGGCGACACGATCGTCGACGAGAAGAACCTCAACGCGACGCAGCTGCCCGGCTTCAAGGACGCGCAGTCGGTCGTCTTCTGCGGCCTCTTCCCGGTCGATGCCGCCGAGTTCGAGGATCTGCGCGAGGCGATCGGCAAGCTGCGCCTCAACGACGCCAGCTTCACCTACGAGATGGAATCATCCGCCGCGCTCGGCTTCGGCTTCCGCTGCGGCTTTCTCGGCCTGCTGCACCTCGACATCATCCGCGAGCGGCTGGAGCGCGAGTTCAATCTCGACCTCATCACCACCGCGCCTTCGGTCATCTACAAGATCCATCTGCGCGACGGCACGATGATGGAGCTGCACAACCCGGCCGACATGCCGGACGTGATGAAGATCGAGACCATCGAGGAGCCGTGGATCAAGGCGACGATCCTGGTGCCGGACGAATATCTGGGCAGCGTGCTGAAGCTCTGCGAGGACCGGCGCGGGCGGCAGATCGACCTCACCTATGCCGGCAACCGCGCCATGCTGGTCTATTCGCTGCCCCTCAACGAGGTCGTCTTCGACTTCTACGACCGCCTGAAAAGCGTCAGCCGCGGCTATGCCAGCTTCGACTACGCGATCACCGGCTACGAGGAAGGCGACCTGGTGAAGATGTCGATCCTCGTCAACGCCGAGCCGGTCGACGCGCTCTCGATGATCGTCCACCGGGCGCGGGCCGAAATGCGCGGCCGCATGATGTGCGAGAAGCTGAAGGATCTCATCCCCCAGCACCTCTTCCAGATCCCCATCCAGGCGGCGATCGGCGGCAAGATCATCGCGCGCGAAACCATCCGCGCGCTCCGCAAGGACGTGACCGCCAAGTGCTACGGCGGCGACATCTCGCGCAAGCGCAAGCTCCTCGACAAGCAGAAGGAGGGCAAGAAGAAGATGCGCCAGTTCGGCAAGGTCGACATCCCGCAGGAAGCCTTCATCGCCGCCCTGAAGATGGACGAGAACTAGCGCGCCGCCACGTCCGCGCCGGATCGCCGCTTCTTCCCTCATGGCCGCCCTTGAGGCGGCCATCCAACGCGCCGGCGAGCTCTTGGCAGGCATTCCGGCGATCTTGAAAAACCCATCATGTTGGGTTATTGTTTGAGATGGTCACCGTCTTCCGCGCCCAGGGCCTGCGCGTCGTGATCTTCACCGACGATCACGAACCGGCGCATGTTCATGTATTCGGGGATGGTCAGACCAAGATCGATCTGGGCGGGGCGGGCGGCGTTCCCGCACTCGTCTGGGCAGACGGCGCGTCGCGGCAGGAAGTGCGCCGGGCGATGCGGATCGTCATCGAGCGCCGGGCCGAATTTCTAAAACGCTGGAGCGACATTCATGGCTGATCCGGCAGATGCGGCGATCGACGCGGCCCTCATCCGCGGTCAGGCGCTGCGCACCGACGAACCGCGCGCCGTCAGCGTCCGGTTCGACCGGCGTCGCGGACTCATGGTGCTGAACCTGACCAATGGCTGCACCTTCGCCTTTCCGCCCCGGCTGGTGCAGGGCCTTGAAGACGCCACGCCCGACCAGCTGGCCGACGTCGCCCTGCTCGGCGCAGGCTATGGCCTGCACTGGGAAGCGCTCGACGTCGACATTTCGGTGCCGGGCCTGCTGGCGGGCGTTTTCGGCACGGCCGCCTATATGGCGCGCCGCGCCGGGGCGGGCCGCTCGCCGGCCAAGGCCGCCGCCGCTCGCGCCAATGGCGCCAAGGGCGGCCGACCGCGCAAGGCGGCGCGCGCGCCTTGACTGTCCCTGACTAAATTCCTATACTTGTCGTTGCCCCGCTTCCGCCGGGACGGGCAAGCGGGCAGGGGAGGGCGTCATGCAGGCTTGGCCGTCGCGCGCCGCGCTCGCGCCGCACCGCCGCCCCCTCCCCCCTGGGGGGCGGGCGAGGAACGAAGATGCTTTTCGCCGTTTACCCGAAATAATCTGTCGCGGCCTCGCGGCGGCGTCGCTCGCCTGGCTCGCCGCCTGCGCCCATCCGGCGCCGCTGCCGCGCCCCTGGGGCGAGGCCGAGCGCCTCTTCCATGCCGATCCGCGCTGGCTGGGCGGCGACGCGGCGATCTCGGTCGATCTCGGCGGCGGGCGTCTTCTCTGGCTCTTCGGCGACAGCTTCGTCGATCCCGTCCCGCCCTACACGCGGCGCGAGGCGGCCTTTCCCCGCAACACCGTCGCGCTGCAGACCGGGGCCGATCCGCGTATCGCTGCGATGGAATTCGTCTGGCGGCGGGACGGGGCGGGCGTCCCCGCCTCGTTCTTCCCCGAACCCGGCGAGGACTGGTACTGGCCGGGCCCGGGCCTTCGCCTGCCCGACGGCACGCTCGCCGTCTTCCTCCACCGCATCGGCCTCACCGCCGCCGCGCCGCCGCTCAATTTCGCGGTCGAGGGCTTCGCGCTCGCCCTCATCGCCAACCCGGACGATCCGCCCGCCGCCTGGCGCGGCCGCATCGTGCCGGGGCCGCTCCTCCCCCTGGGCGCCGTCCCCGCCGCGGCGGTGCTGGCGGAGGACGGGGCGGCGATCGTGCTGGCGACGGCGCAGCAGGGCGGCGTCCATCGCGGCGTGCTGGTCCGCTATTCCGCCGCGGATCTCGCCGCGGGCGATCTCTCCCGCGCCCTCTGGTGGGCGGCCGAGGGGCGGGGCTGGGTGGCGGCGTCGGCGCTCGGCGCGGCCGGCCCGGCGATCGTCATCGACGAGGCGGGGGCCGAATCCTCGCTCCACTACGACCCCTGCGCCCGCCTCTATGTGCATGTCTCCAGCGCGGGCTTCGGCGCGGCCGAGATCGTCACGCGCACCGCGCCGCGCCCCACCGGCCCGTGGAGCGCGCCGCTGCCGCTCTACCGCCCGCCGGAATCGGACGGGCCCGCGCCCTTCGTCTATGCCGGCAAGGCGCATGCGGGCCTCGCCGCGCCCGGCGCGCGGCAGCTCGTCCTCACCTATGTCGCCAGTTCGTTCGACGGCGCGGCGCTGCTGACGGCGGAGGGTGAGAGGCGCCTCTACTGGCCGCGCGCCGCGCTCGCCGCCGCGCCGGCCTGCGCCGATTGAGCCGGCGCCGTCTCCGCCCCGGCCGGCGGTCTCTCGCCGGGCAGGAGCAGCTTCTCGCCCAGCACGCCGCGGATATAGAGCCCGCGCACCAGCACCAGCGCGATGATGGTCAGCGGCGTCGCCAGCACGACCCCCAGGATCCCGAACAGCGCGCCGAAGGCGACCATCGCGAACAATGCGAGCGCCATCGGCAGGCCGGCGAGATGCCGCTGCACCATCGGCGTCACCAGATTGCCCTCCAGCTGCTGCACCCCGACATAGACGAGAAGGGCGAGCAGGAAGACGTCGAGGCTGACCGTCGCGCTGATCAGCAGGCCCGGCACCGCCGAGACGATCGGTCCCAGAAGCGGCACGAACTGGGCGATCCCGGCGAAGAGGCCAAGGCCGATGGCCGACGGCACCCCGGCGAGCCACAGCCCGATGCCGGTCAGCACGCCGATGATGATCATCGAGACGAACTGCGCCAGCAGCCAGCCCTTCAGCGCATGGCCGCAGCCGTTCAGCGTGGCCCGGATTTCGCCCCGCTGGCGCTCGGGGAACAGCAGCAGGAACCCGTCACGGTAGGCGCGCGGCTCCAGCGCCAGCATGATGCCGCCGACCAGGCCGAGGCCGATATTGGCGAGCGCCCCGGCCGCGCCGAGCGCCCAGCCCGGCACCTGGGCGGCGAAGGTCCCGGCATACTCGCCCGCGTCCTCCAGCTGCTCCAGCATCGCCGCGAAGATCGGATCGTCCGCGAACTGCGTCTTCAGCCGCGCCAGGGCGCCGGGCAGCATGCCGACCAGCGTCGTCACCTGCTCCGCCATCTGCCGCCCGAACAGCGAGACCGCGAGGACGAGGACGCCGAGGATGAGCAGCGCCGCCGGCACAACCGCCCAGCGCTCCTTCATCGGGACGATCCGCGTGATGAGGTCGGCGACGGCGCGCAGCACCACCGCGACCAGGATCGCGGCGATGACCAGCATCAGAAGATCGGACAGGAAGACCGCCAGCGCTGCAGCCGCCAGCAGCGCCATGACGACCAGCACGCGCCGCACGAACAGCGCATCCTCGATCCGCTCGGGAGGTGTGGTCAATGGGTCCGCCGTTTCTGCCTGTGCCGTCCGGGCGGAGACTGCCACGGCGGCCTAGCCGACATAAAGATCGCCGGGGTGGATGTCGTAGTCGGTGTCGAGCTTTGCCCAGATGCGCTTCTGGGCCTCGGCGCTCTGCTGGTCGGGGGACTTCCACACGCCCCACCATTCGTCGACCACCTGCCGCCGCCAGGCGCACCAGTAGACGCCGAAGGGAGTGTCGTAGCCCTTGGGGTCGAAGCCGCCGAAGGTCGCCGAATCGAGCGCGATGGAGGCCCGCTGGCTGCACACGCTCGGGCCGTAGCGCTCGAACCACTCGTCCGATTCCGATTTCAGGTACTGGCCGAGCTTGGCTCCGTCGACCCGGCCGTTCAGCTTGAAGTAGATCAGCGGCCGCTTCTTGTTGCCCGGCAAATCGGCATAGTCCTGCGCGCTGGTGACCAGCCAGCCGTTGAAGCTGCCCATCTGCTCGAAGCTGTAGACGGTGCCGCCGACCCACAGCGCCGTGTGGCCGGGTCCGTAGCCCGAGGCGTTGGTGACGCAGGTGATGATGCCGACCGAGGTCGCCATGGCGCCTCTCCCTATCGTCCGGCGGGCGATCCCCGCCCGCCCCGTCAGTCTATCATCGTCCCGCCGCCCGGCGGCTGAGGCTTTACGCCGCGCGCCTTCAGAGCCGGGCCTTGATCCAGGCGTCCATCACGTCGATCGCGCGATCGCGAATCGCGCGGGAATCCTCGAAATAATGCTGCCCCGGGATCAGCTCCAGCGTCTTGTCCGTCGATCCGATGAAGGCGTGGATCAGCCTCGCATCGCTGGGAAAGACGCCGGTATCGGCTGTGCCCTGAAGGACCAGCGCGGGCAGGTCGAACTTCTCCAGATGCGGCTTGCCCTGGCACTTGGAGGTCTCAAGGCTCCACATCGACAGCCAGGTCTTCAGCGTATTGGCGCGGCCGATCGAGGGGTATCTGTTCGCCTCGGCCGGGTGGCCGCGATAGCACAGCGGCGTGATGCGGTCGGACGGGTCGATCGTCCCGTCCATGCAGCGCAGATCGCCCCATACGCGGAACAGCGGGAAGATGCGGTCGGGCACGCCGGCGTCGTTCAGCCGCTTCAGCTCCGCCTTCGCCCAGTCGGTGATGCGCTGGTTGCGGGCGCGCTGCGCGGCGCGATAGCGGGCGATGAAGGCGGCCGAGTAGGGCGGGCCGTTCTCGGGGTTGAACGGGTTCAGCGTCTCGTCCGTCGCGGCCGGGTCGGTCTCGTCGACGACCGAGGCGTCCATCCAGTCGGTCAGCACTTCGGGCCGTCCCTGATGGGCGTTCAGCGAGATGTAGAGATCGCCCTTGACGAGGCTCTCCAGCGCGGCCCGGCCGGCGCCCTTCAGGGTCTCGTGCAGCGTCGGCTTGATGGCTTCGGCCTGATAGGCGCCCATCAGCGAGCCGCCGCCCGAGTTGCCCAGCACGACGATCGTCTCGGCGCCTGCGGCCTCGCGCAGCCATCGCGTGCCGACGCCGATGTCGATCAGCGCGTGCTCCAGCAGGAACTGGTCCTCGGCGCCGCGATAGCGCGTGTTCCAGCCGAGGAAGCCGTAACCGCGCGCCGCAAAGTAGGGCGCGGCATAGTGCTCGGCGAAGTCGACATTGTAGTGGGTGGCGATGACCGCGACCTTCGGGCGCGGCTGGCCTCGGGGCGTCCAGTAGAGCCCCTGGCAGGGATGGCCGCCCGCGCCGACGCGCACCGCCGTCGCCGACGGCAGGCCGATGAAGGTCCGTTCCACCTTGGCCAGAAGATCGCTCTCGTCCATCCCGGATTCCCCTTGGATCTTGTACGTGACTGGAGTTCAGGGCTTCAGCGCCGCCGCCACCTGTGCCGTGCGCCTCACCAGGCCGTTCAGCAGCTGGCGCGGCAACTCTTCCTTCAGCGCCGCCCCCTCGAAGGCGAGATGCGCGGCCGGCACCGCGACCTGCTCGGTCACCACCAGCGTCTGGATGGTCGACAGGATTTGGCGCAGATGGGCGAGAGCCCGCAAGCCGCCGAAGGGGCTCGGCGAGGCCGACATCAGGCCTGCGACCTTTCCCCGAAAGGCGGTCAGCGCGACGAGCGATTCGTCGCCGGTCGGCCGCGAGGCCCAGTCGATGGCGTTCTTCAGCACGGCCGGGATCGAACCGTTGTGTTCCGGCGTCGCGATCAGGAAGCCGTCATGGGCGGCCAGCTCGGCCTTCAGCGCCAACGCCGCTTCAGGAAAGGCGCTGCGTTCCAGCGCATCGCTGTAAAGGGGCAAGTCGTACCGGGCAAGGCTGAGCGGCGTCACGTGGATGCCACTTGCGGCGCCGGCCGAGGCCGCCAGATCGGCGAGGCGCTGGTTGTAGGAACCCTCGCGCGTGCTTCCCGCCAGCGCCAGCAATCTGACCGAACTCATGTCCCCGCCCCCGCCGCGCCCGTTTCGTTAGGGTTCTATACAATCGGCTTGCATTCAAGGCCATTTTGCCTGACCGTCAACTAGATTAACATAGTGGCGCCGCAGAGCCGCAGCCCAGGAGGAGACCATGCCGAAGCCCGTCAACCGCGAGTTCCAGATGCGCGGCATCAACCATCTCGCCCTGGTCTGCAAAGACATGGCCCGTACGGTCGAATTCTACTCGGGCGTGCTCGGCATGCCGTTGGTCAAGACGCTGGATCTTCCCGGCGGGCGCGGCCAGCACTTCTTCTTCGATGTCGGTAACGGCGATTGCATCGCCTTCTTCTGGTTTGCGGACGGGCCCCAGGCCGCGCCGGGCGTCGCCGCGCCGGCGGCGCTGCCGGGGCGGGGCAATTTCGCGACCGCCCACGGCTCGATGAACCACGTGGCCATCAATGTCGATGCCGACAAGTTCGACGAATACTACGAGAAGCTGAAGGCCCGCGGCGTCGACGTCACCATGGTGATGAACCACGACAACTCTCCGACCCAGGTCAGCGCGACCGTGACCGACGACGTCTATGTGCGCTCGGTCTATTTCTTCGATCCGGACGGTGTGTGCCTGGAGTTCGCGGCGTGGACCCGGGCGCTTGACGAGAGCGACGTCAACGTCGCGCCGGTCAATGCCGAAGGCAAGAAGGTGGCCGTCCCGGCCTGAGTCCTAGACGCTGCTGTCGCTGGCGAGCTTGGCCTCGGGGATATCCTCGGCGAGGTTCGCGCCGACCTTTGCGAGAAGCCTGCGCAGCTTCTCGATGTCGCGCTCGGTCATTCCCTTCGTGGCGATCCGGTTCACTTCGGCGACGGCGGGCATCAGCTTCTTCTCCAGACGTTTGGCCAGCGGCGTCAGGAAGACATGGATGCGGCGGCGGTCCTCGGTGCTCTGCTCGCGGCGCACGAAGCCGCTTTTCTCCAGACTTTTCAGGGCGATCACCGTGGTCGGCTCGCGCATCCCGACGCGGCGGCTCAGTTCGCGCTGGGTGATGCCGTCTTCCTGCCACAGCACGCGCAGGAACCGCCACTGGCCGCTGGAAACGCCATGCGGCTGGGTGCGTTGTTCGAGTGCGCGGGAAAACGACCGGAAAGCGATTCGCGTCAGATACCCAAGGCTGTTGGAGGAGTTGGCGTAGAACTTCGCATCGTCGCGCGGATCGCTCATGCCTGTCACCCGAATCGCCGCGCGCGGCGGCACGGAACGCGGCGGACGATGGCGAGCGGTGCAGGCGACGTCAACCGGCCCTGATTGACAGGCAAGCGGGCTTCTCTATAGCTCAACAAATAGAACACTAAGCAATAGGACGCGCCGCTCGATGAAAAGCCTGCCAGGGTTAAAGCTGCTGCCGACGGCCATTGTCGGCAGCTATCCCCAGCCCGACTGGCTGATCGACCGCGAGAAGCTGAAGGGCCGTCTGCCGCCCCGCGTGCGGGCGCGCGAACTGTGGCGCATCGCGGCGCCCTGGCTCGCCGACGCCCAGGAGGCTGCGACGCTGTTTGCGATCTCCGACCAGAAACTGGCGGGCATCGACATCGTCGGCGATGGCGAGATGCGCCGGGAGTCCTACTCCAATGCGCTCGCGACGGCGCTTGCCGGCATCGACATCGATAACCCCGGCACCGCCATCGACCGAACGGGCAAGCCGAATCCCGTGCCGCGGGTCGCCGGGCGGATCAGCCGCCTCTCCTCGATCGAGGGCGGCAACGCCGCCTTCCTCAGGCGCCGGGCCTGCGGCTGCGTGAAGATTACGCTGCCCGGACCCTTCACGATGACCCAGCAGGCTCAGAACGACTTCTATCCGGACGACGAGGCCCTTGCCCTCGACTATGCGACGGCGGTCAACGCCGAACTGAAGGACCTCTTCGCCAGCGGAGTCGATATCGTGCAGCTGGACGAGCCCTATCTCCAGGCGCGGGCTGACAAGGCGCGGGCCTATGCGCTCAAGGCCATCGACCGGGCCGTCGACGGCGTCGGCGGCCTGACGGCGCTTCACATCTGCTTCGGCTATGCCCATGTGCATCAGGGCGCTTCGAAGCCCTCGGGCTACGATTTTCTCGGTGAGCTGAACGAATCAAAGATCGACATCGTCTCCCTGGAGGCCGCCCAGCCTGGCCTCGATCCGCGCGTGCTGCGCGAATTGCCCGACAAGCGCATCATGTATGGGGTCATCGACCTCAACGATCCGGCGATCGAGACGGCGGAAATCGTGGCGCGGCGGATCCGAGCGGCACTGGAGCATACGACGCCGGAACAGCTGATCGTCGCACCCGATTGCGGGATGAAGTATCTCTCGCGCGAGACCGCCTTCGGCAAGTTGAAGGCGATGGCCGACGGCGCCGCCATTGTCCGCCGCGAACTCGGTGCGGACTGAAGGGCAGGTATTGAACCGCTCAGCGCGCCAGCCAGTCCCCGAGAATGCGCTTTGCCTCATGCGGCCGCTCCAGCATGACGAGATGACCGCACGCTTCGACCTGTTCCAGCCGCGCACCGGGGATGGCCGCCAGCATCTCGCGTTGGTGCGCCTCGGTGGCGATGGCGTCCTCGCGGCCCCGTACGAGAAGGGTGGGGCAGCGTATTGCCGCCAGCGAGGCGCGGCTGTCGATTCGCGACATGATCGCCCGCTGCTGGCGCAGGAAGGTCTCGGCGCCGGTCTCCAGCGCCATGCGCCGCACGATGGCCAGAAGATGCGGGTCATGGCGGCGGTCGGGATGCAGCAGGATGGGTACCCGCTCCTCCACGACGCCCGCGAAGTCGCCCGCCTCCACGAGGCGGATATAGCCCTGCCGCCGCTCGGTCTGCGCCGGCCCGTCGTTCGGCGCCAGGGTCGAGATGAGCGTGAGACTGCGCACGCGCTCCGGCGCGCGGCGCATGACCTCGAAGGCGGTAAATCCCCCCATCGCATGGGCGACGAGATCGAAGCGTTCCGGTGCCTCAGCCAGCAGGCGGGCCGCCATCCCGGCGATCGTGTCGTCCCTCGTATGGTCGGCATGAAGGACGTCGTAGCGGTCGCCAAGCGCGGCGGCGACGGGCGACCAGACCTCTGCGGTGAGCAACTGGCCTGAGGCAAGGACGACGGACGGCTTGAGGGCCATGGGTTAGACCACACGGTGCAGCAGCGCCTCTCCGGCACCGAGCCGGCGGCAATTCTCCACCGCCACGTCCATCGAGCGGGCAAGTGTCTCGGGCGTCAGCCAGGCAAGATGCGGCATGACGACGACGCTCGGCAGCGTCAGCAACTCGTTTGCCGGCTCGACGGGCTCGCGCGCGAAGACGTCAAGCCCTGCGCCCGACAGGCGGCCCGCGCGCAGCGCCGCGACCAGCGCCGTCTCGTCGATCAGCTCGCCGCGCGCGGTGTTGACGACGATCGCACCCGGCTTCATGCGCGCGATCGCCGCCGCATCGAAGATGCCCCGCGTCGCTTCGGTCAACGGTGCGTGCAGCGAGACGATATCGGCCTCGGCCAGCAGCGCCTCGAATGTCCGGAAGGCGGCCTCGCGGCCGGCCCTGGGCGTCCGGGCGGTGTAGATGACGCGCGCGCCCAGCGCCTCCAGCGCCGGAGCGAGGCGCGAGGCCGACGCGCCGAATCCGAAGAAGCCGACCGTCCGCCCGGCGATCTCGCCGACCCGGTCGAGCACGTCCGGATCGGGCCGCCATCCGTTGCCCGCCCGGGTCTGCGGATCGAACACCGCGACCCGGCGCAGCACCGCCAGCATCAGAGTCAGCGCCATCTCGGCGACCGCCTGGCTGTTGGTGCCAGGCATATTGCAGACCGCGATGCGCCGCCGCCGCGCTGCCTCCAGATCGATCGTGTTCACGCCCACGCCGATCTTCTGGACGAGGCCGAGCCTTGGGGCGGCTTCCATCATCGACTCGGTCACGGGCTTGAGGACATGAAGCAGCACATCGGCATCCGCGATCTCTCGCGCGAACCCGGTCTCGTCGCTCTCATCGACGACGGCGATCCTGGCGCCCCGGATAGCCGAAAGGGCGGCGCGGAAGCCGGGGCTTGCCCGATAGTGCAGAACGGCCTTCACGGTCCCTCGCTCCGGATGCGGGCGGCGACGGACGCAGGCAATGCATCGGCGCCGGCGAAATGCGCCCGCTCGCCCATCGCTTCCTCGATGCGCAGCAATTCGTTCCATTTCGCCATGCGCTCGGAGCGTGCAAACGAGCCGACCTTCAGTTGCCCGGCGTCCCACCCGGTCGCAAGATGGGCGATGGTCAGATCCTCGCTCTCGCCCGAGCGAGCCGACACGATCGCCGCCCAGCCAAGGTCCTGCGCCGCGTCCAGCGCTCCCTTCGCCTCGCTCACCGTGCCGGCCTGGTTCACCTTGATCAGAGCTGCATTGCACGCGCCCGCCGCCGCGATGCGCCTGATGCGCCCGGCACTGGTCACCAGGATGTCGTCGCCGATCATCTGCACGCGCCGCCCCAGACGCCGCGTTGCATCGGCCATCCCGGTCAGATCGTCCTGCGATACCGGATCCTCGATCGAGGCGATGGCATAGCGCTCCGACCAGCCGACGACCCGCTCCACCATGGCGGCGGAATCCAGCGCCGCCTTGTCCAGCGGCAGGCGGTAGGCCGAGCCGTCGAAAAGTTCGTTGGCGGCGACATCCAGCGAGATCCACACCTCGCGGCCGGGCCGGTATCCCGCCCGCTCGATCGCCTCTGTCAGGGCGACCAGCGCCTCCTCGTTGGAGTCGAAGCTCGGCCACCAGCCGCCTTCGTCGGCGGTACCGGCGAGTCGGCCGCGTCCGGCCATCATCTCGCCTGCGGCGCGATAGACGTCGGCGGTGATCTCCAGTGCCCGCCGAACCGAACCGGCGTGGGGGGCCATCACCATGAAGTCCTGTATATCGGTGCGCCGCCCGGCATGGGCGCCTCCCCCGAATATCTGGATCTCGGGCAGCGGCAGGCGGACATCGCGGCCGCCCGCGAGATGGCGCCACAGCGGTTCGCCCGCAGCAGCTGCCGCTGCATGCAGCACGGCCATTGAGGTCGCCACCGTCGCATTGGCGCCCAGCCTCGCCTTGTTCGCGGTGCCGTCCGTCGTGACGATGGCAGTATCGACACCTGCCTGGTCTGCCGCATCGCGACCTTCCAGAGCCCGCGCCAGCGCGCCATTCACGGCGGCGACCGCGCCATCGACCCCCATGCCGCCAAAGCGCGGCCCGCCGTCGCGCAGATCGACGGCTTCGTGCGCGCCGCGCGAGGCGCCTGCGGGGGCGATGGCGCGGCCCGTTGCGCCGCCCGCCAGCCTCACCTCCGCCTCAACCGTCGGTCGGCCGCGCGAGTCCCATATCTGCCGCGCTTTCAGGGAAACAATGCTCGTTTTCATGTCATGTCCAACGCGTCGGCGAATGCCCAGCCGATCTCCGCGACGCCGACCGCCTCGGCGGCGAGCAGCGGGCGGGCCAGGCGTCGTACCAAGGCTTTGTCTGCGTCTTCCGTCAGGTACTCGACCGGTGACTTGCCGTCGATGCGGGCGAGTAACAGGGCGGCCAGGAGCGCTCCCGCCCGGACATCCAGCGCGGCGCGCGGCTCCCATGTCACGCCCCCGAAATAGGCCTCCTGCAGCGCCTCGAAGGAGTTGAAGTAGGCGGCCCGATTTGCAGGCCGCCACACCGCTTTCAGCAGAAGATGTGTCAGGCAGAACGCGATGTCGAAGCCCGGATCGCCGAACCAGGCACATTCGGCGTCGAGGAAGACCGGCCCATCCGGCCCCACCAGAATGTTCTTCGGACTGACATCGCCGTGAACCAGGGCGATTTCGGTCTCCAGCGTCTCCTGGGCGAGGGCATGCAGACGCGCGGCGAGATCGGGGTGGCGCGTGGCGGTGTGGAGCAGATAGGGCTCGATTCGCAGCGCATGGAACATCGCGCCGTTGGCGAAGTCGCGCGCCGCCTCGCCGGAATAGGCGGTCCTTGCATGGATGAAGGCGAGGTCACGTCCGACCATGGCCGCGAAAGCGGGATCGACGCGACCCGCGGAAAGCTCACTCTTCCAGTTCGCGTGGCTGTCGGGCGGCAGGAAGTTCATGACGAAGAGATGATCGTCCGGCGATTCGGCGATGACGTGCGGTGCGCGCGGCCGGCCGAGCCGCTCGGCAAGGCGCAGCCACATCACCTCGGCGTGGGAGCGCTCGACCGGGGCTTGCCAGTTTGCTGCGACGCGCAACCGCTCCAGCGCCTGCTTGACGCAGACTGGCCCCTCCGAAGTCTCCACCCTGAAAATGTCGCAGGAGACGGCGCGCCAGGCAGCAGCGTGATGCCAAGTCGCGTCAGCACATCGTTCAGCGGGGCGATCTCGGTATCAGGCGGCTGTGACATGGGCATGCTCATCGTACAGCTGATCGCCCCGTTCAAGCGGTCCGCGTTCCGCAAGGCATCTTCGCCTGCCCGGACCGCCGCCGGTCCGGCGTCGTACCGGATCGGCTCCCACAATCGATAGCGTTCTAAACGATTTTCGCAACTTCGGGTCAATCCCCCGCCTTCGCCGCCAGAGGCAACCAAGGCGGGTTGACAGCGCTGCAGCCCGACAGCACCTTTATTGTCAAATAGATTTACAAAAATCCCGGGGAGGCCGCATGCCGCAATTGAACGCCGTCAGCGCGCGCGCACCAAGACCTAGGGCAGAGCGGGCGGCATGATCGACGTTCACTTCGTGCCGACGCCGAACGGCCACAAAGTCTCGATGGCGCTTGAAGAGATGGGGCTGGAGCATCGGCTCATTCGCTACGACATGTTGAAGGGGGATCACCTGACGCCAGCGTTCCGCCGCATCAACCCGAACGCCCGCCTGCCGGCGATCGTGGACCATGCGCCGAGCGATGGCGGCGATCCCTTCCCCGTATTCGAATCGGGAGCGATCCTCGTCTATCTCGCCGAGAAGTCGGGCAAGCTCATGCCCGTCGCGCCGCGGCGGCGCTCGCTCGCCATGCAATGGCTGATGTGGCAGATGGCCGGCCTGGGTCCCATGCACGGTCAGGCCCACCATTTCATCCGCTACGCGCCGGATGGCAATCCGTATGCGGTGGAGCGCTACACCAACGAGGCGCGCCGGCTCCTGGCCGTGCTGAACCGCCGCCTCAGGGACGCCGAATACCTGGCTGAGGAATACTCGATCGCCGACATCTCTGCCTGGCCTTGGGTTAGAGCCGCGCGGGTCATCGGCTTCGAGATCGCCGAGTTTTCGCACATCAAGCGCTGGTTCGATGCAATTTCCATCCGTCCTGCCGTCGTCGCCGGAACCAGCGTCGCCAATCCGGCGCTGCTCTCCAGCCTGCGCGTGCCGCTGACGGAGGAACAGTGGTCAAACCTGTTCGGGCAGAACATGCTCGCGAGCGCAGAGAGCGAAGAGGACTAAGGAGAGCAGCATGAGCGACGATCTCGACGCGATTCGCGCTTTGGCGACGCGATTCTTCGACGCGGTCCAGGACGGGAATGTCGATACGCTAGAGGCGATCTACGATCCGCAGGTCGAGATCTGGCACAATACCGACCGCGCGACCGTGAGCCGTGAGGACAATCTGAGGACACTTCGCGGCTTCATCGCGCGGGCGCCCAAGCGGCGCTACACCGACCGCCGTTTGGTCGTCTTTCCGGGGGGCTTCGTACAGCAGCACCTGCTCCTCGCCGAGCAGCCGAACGGCAAGGTCCTCGAGCTACCCGCCTGCATCGTCTGCGCCGTCGCCGGCGGGCGCATCACGCGCCTGGACGAGTACTTCGACTCCGCCGCGCTGGCCGATTGGCTTGCCTGACGGGCGTGCCCGCCAGCCCGCCCGATTGACCAGTCACACCAGGGCCTTAGGCTGACCTAACTCGTTCCGGATCGGCAGGCGTCATGAATTCGACCGACTATCTCATCGTCCCGCTGCTTCAGGCCTTCTGCTGGTTTGACGACGGATTGCAGGCCCATCTCCAGGCCAAAGGCTGGGGCCAGGTCACCCGCCCCCAGTCGATGGTGATGGTGAACTTCGTGACCGGCGTACTCAGGCCGTCCGACATCGCCCGCAATCTCGGCATTAGCCGCCAGGCCATCCATTCCACGATCGCCCAGATGGTCGACATGGGCATGCTGGAACTGAAGGACGACCCGGCCGATGGCCGCTCAAAGGTCATTGCGATAACGCCCAAGGGCGTCGCGATGCGGGCCGACGCCAATGAAGCCGTGCAGGCGCTGACGGCCGAACTCGGCCGCCGGATCGGCAAGGCGCATGTAGCGAACCTCGCGGCTGCCCTGTCCTGCGACTGGGGGGCGCCGCACAAACCCACGGTCAAACCGCCCTCGTCGCCACGAAAGCGAAAAGCATAGGGCAACGAAGGTGTTGCAAGCCTGCGTCGGCCGACGCTAAAACTTATCAATCGAAGCATTTGTTCGTCAATTCGGTTGACAATCAAATTTCGCCCGGCATCCTGCCCGCGAGACCGCCACAGACGGTCACGGAAACGCAACGGGGAGGAGACGGACCATGCGCCACAACGCACCCGCGAAAATCTTGATGTCTGCCGCCAGCGCGCTCGCGCTGCTGAGCGCCGCGCCGGCATGGGCGCAGGAACCCTCTCCCGATGCCGCAACGGCAGTGGACGAGTCGGACGAGGAGGTCGTCGTCACCGCCCAGAAACGCGAGCAGCGACTGCAGGACGTTCCGGTCGCCGTAACGGCCTTCACGTCGAAGGTGCTTGAGGATCAGGCGACGCAGAGTCTGACGAATCTGAGCTCCAAGGCGCCGAATGTCGTGCTGGCACCGGTCGGCTACTCGCCCTTCGCCGCTGCCTTCTACATTCGCGGCCTCGGATTCTCCGACGTCGAATCAAGCTTCGAGCCTTCGGTGGGCACCGAAATCAACGGCGTCTATCTCACGCGCAACAGCGGCGCGCTGATGGACTTCTACGACATCGAATCGGTCGAGGTGCTGCGCGGGCCCCAGGGCACGCTCTACGGCCGCAACACGATCGGCGGCCTCATCAGCCTGCGCACGAAGCGTCCGGACGGCACATTCAGCGGCGGCGTCCAGGGGACGATCGGCGACAACGGGCGCCGCGAAGCGCGCGTGGCGATGAATTTTCCGATCTCGGAAACGTTCTCGGGCCGTATCTCCCTGCTCTACAAGGACTATGACGGCTACAACTACAACGCCACGCTCGGGCGCAACGAGGGCTTCCAGGAAACCCTGGCCGGCCGCCTGACGCTCCGCTACGCGCCAAGCGAGCAGTTCGAGGCGACTCTCATCCTGGACGTCGACCAGGAGGAAGGCTCGGGCGCCTCGATGCGCAATGCCGGCCGGCCGGGCAATGTCTTCACCAATCTCTCGCCGCTGGGCGGCGATCCGTACGTCACTTACGGCAACGAGCCGATCTTCTCCAATGTCGATACCTGGGGCGCAACGCTCGAGGTCAATTACGATGTGGGCTTCGGAACGATAACCTCGGTCACCGGCTACCGGGAGTTCGACGACAATCTTTCGTCCGACTACGACGCTAGCGCGATCACGGGCTATCACGGCGAGCGCACGCAGACCCATTGGCAGTTCAGCGAGGAGTTGCGCATCGCGTCCGACGGTTCGGGGCCATGGAACTATGTCTTCGGCGTCTACTACTTGAATCAGGCCTACGACATCTCGAACCGCCAGTTCGGCTTCATCGTAAACGGCACCCAGTTCGCCAACCAGGACAACACGGCCTACGCCGTGTTCGGACAGATCGACTACAATGCGACGCCCGAGCTCGTGCTGACCGTCGGCGGCCGCTACAGCTACGAGGAAAAGACGTTCACCAACGATCCTCTCGGTCCGGTGACAGCCTCGACCTTCAGCAGCGACTGGAGCGACTTCTCGCCCAAGCTCGGTCTCTCCTACAAGTTCAGCGACGACATCATGGCCTATGCCCAATGGCAGCAGGGCTTCCGTTCGGGCGGCTATAACGGCCGCGCCAACACAGTCCTCGCCGTCGGCCCGTTCGACGCCGAGAACGTCGATGCCTACGAAATCGGCCTGAAGACGGCCTTCTTCGACCGCCGCCTGCGTCTGAATTTCGCGGCGTTCCGCAACGAGTACTCGGACATGCAGACCGGCACACAGGGGCCGATTCTCGACGGCGGCGGCAACATCATCGGCTTCCAGTCGATCGTCACCAACGCAGCGGCCGCGAAGATCGATGGCTTCGAAGTCGAGGCCAACTGGGCGATCGGCGGCGGCTTCACGATCAACGCCAATCTGGGCTGGCTCGATGCGCGCTATTCGGACTTCATCGCCGATCTCACCAGCGACGGGATCGACAATCCGACAGACAATACCGACCTGCCGCTCGTCTTCGCGCCGAGATGGTCAGGTGCGCTCGGCATTACCTATGCAACCGATCTCGACTTCGGCCGCCTGACGATCAACGCCAACGCCGTCTACATGGACGACGTCTACACGAGCGGCGGCACGATCAACCGCATCTCAGACGTTCAGGTGCGCGAAGAGAACACCATGCTCGATGCGGCGATTTCTCTGGAATCCCCCGATGGCGTGTGGCGCGTCTCGCTATGGGGCAAGAACCTCGCGGACCAGCTGATCATCAACAATACGTTCGGCCTCGGGGCGCTCGGCAATCTGCGCGTCTATGCGCCGCCGATGACATGGGGTCTCGACGTCGGCGTCAATTTCTAGGCGCGCGACAATCTGACCGTGCCGCGCGCCGGGGCGAAAGCTCCGGCGCGCGTGTATGCTGCCGCGGCACAAGGAGGCATCATGGCCGATCATCCCCCGCTGAAGCGCCTCAAGGGCGTTCACCACGCCGCCTATCGCTGCCGGGACGCTGAGCAGACGCGCTGGTTCTACGAGACCGTGCTGGGCCTCAAGGCCGCCGCCGGCCTCATCATCGAGGTCACGCCCGGCTCCGGCGCCGACGATCCCTACATGCACATCTTTTTCGCACTGCCGAGCGGCGATTATGTCGCCTTCTTCGACGCCCCCGGCAGCGCGGCGCCGGACTGGTTCAAGCGCAAGCACGGCTTCGACATGCACTTCGCCTTCGAGGTCGATACCGAAGCCGAGATGCTGGCGATGCAGGAGCGCATCCGCTCGTTCGGCATCGCCTGCCTCGGCCCGATCGACCACCACTTCGTCAAGTCGGTCTACATGTACGATCCCAACGGAATCCAGGTCGAGATCACCGTCCGCACCGAACAGCACGATCCCATCCTCGCGCACGAGGGCTCGATCCTGGAAGAGCAGCTCAAGCTCTGGTCGGCGCGGACGCGTGCCCAGAAGATCGCCAAGTTCGGCGCGGATGCGCTCAACGCCCGGAGCGACATGCCGGCGAGGGCCTGAGCGTGGCGTCGGACTACCAGCGCATCCCCTATCTGATCGTCTTCGACGAGACAGCCGCCTTCAAGGACACCTATGCCGGCATGATCGGCAAGGTCGTGCTGGAAGCGCAGCTTCTCAAGCCGGACACGCCCAGCGATTCGGTGGTGATCTTCAGCCACCCGATCGGGGGCGGCGCCTATCTGCCAATGCCGGGCGCGCTCGCGAGGCGCGGAATCCACACGATCTACGCCAACACCCGCTATCGCGGGAACGACACCGCGCTGATCATGGAGAAGACGATTCTCGACCTGGGCGCGGCGATCCGGGACGCCAAGGAACGCCTCGGCTACAAGCGGGTCTATCTCGGCGGCTGGAGCGGCGGCGGCGCGATGTCGCTCTTCTACCAGGCCGAGGCGCAGTCGCCTTCGGTGACGCAGACGCCGGCCGGCGAGCCCCCGGACCTCACCAAAGCCGGCCTGATCCCCGCCGACGGCGTCATGCTGCTTGCGGCGCATCTTTCGCGCAATCTGACGCTGACCGAATGGCTCGATCCGTCGGTCCGGGACGAGAGCCGGCCTTTCGACCGCGACAACGATCTCAATCTCTACGGCCCGCTGGCGCCGAAGCCGCCCTACGAGGCAGCCTATCTCGAGCGCTTCCGGGCGGCGCAGATCGATCGCAATCGGCGCATCACGGCCTGGGTAAAAGCCGAACTGGCGGCGCTGCGTGCGGCGGGCCGCCCGAACGAGGAACGCTGCTTCACTGTCCAGGGCACGATGGCGGACCCGCGCTTTCTCGACCCCGCCGTCGATCCGTCCGACCGGCGGCCGAACTGGAGCTATCTCGGCGATCCCCAGCTCGTGAACGACGGGCCCGTCGGCCTCGCGCGCTTCACGACGCTGCGTTCATGGCTGTCGCAATGGTCCTATGACGACTCGCACGCCCATGGACTGCGCTGCGCGGCCAGGCTGACCGTCCCGCTTCTGGTGATCGAGAACAGCGCCGACGACGCCTGTACGCCCAGCCACGCCGCACGGCTGATGGCGGCCGCTACGAACGCGCCCACGACCCATCACGTTGTCAGGGGCGCGAACCACTACTATTTCGGCCAGCCAGAACTGGCGGCCGAGGCGGCTTCGAAGGCCAGAGCCTGGATCGAGGCCCTCGGCTAGGGCCTCAGCTCAGCCTGCGCGGTACTCGTCGTTCAACGCCGTGAGCGCTGCGGCGCCGGGGCACAACGCGCGCTCGTCGAGACGATTCAACGGCGCCTTCACGGTATTCAGTCCGGCATGGAGATCGCGCGGCTCGGGGTCGAGGTAGAGCAGGCCGGTCACCATTTCGCCCGCCGCATGGCGCTGCTGGAGATAATCCATCGCCTTCACCCGGTCGCGCGGATCGTAATCGTCGCGGATCTTGTGAAGGCGGATGACCGAGCCGTCGTGCTGCACGACGTCCTCCACGGTGCCCGGCGCCTGATCGAGCTTGATCGCCTCGCGGCCTTCCAGGAAGTCCAGCCGATTCACCGCTTCGTTATGGGCGCGCACGAAGTCGAAGCTCTTTGTCGAACCCGCATGATTGTTGAAGGCGATGCAGGGGCTGACCACGTCGATCACCGCCGCGCCCTTGTGGGCGATGCCAGCCTTCAACAGCGGCACGAGCTGCGTCTTGTCGCCCGAAAAGCTGCGCGCCACGAACGTCGCCCCGGCGATCAGCGCCAGGCTGACGAGATCGATGGGCGAGTCGGCGTTGATCCCGCCGGCCTTCGATTTCGAGCCGGTATCGGCGGTCGCCGAGAACTGGCCCTTGGTCAGGCCGTAGACCCCGTTGTTCTCGCACACATACATCATGTTCACGCCGCGCCGCACGGCATGGACGAACTGGCCGATGCCGATCGAGGCGCTGTCGCCGTCGCCCGAGATGCCCAGGTAGATCAGCTCGCGATTGGCGAGATTGGCGCCGGTCAGCACCGAGGGCATGCGGCCGTGCACGCTGTTGAAGCCGTGGCTCTGGCCGAGCAGATAGTCCGGCGTCTTGGACGAACAGCCGATGCCCGACAGCTTGGCCACCCGGTGCGGCTCGATGTCCAGTTCGAAGCAGGCCTGGATCAGCGCCGCGGAGATCGAATCGTGTCCGCATCCCGCACAGAGCGTCGAGATGGCGCCCTCGTAGTCGCGGTGGGTAAAGCCGAGCGCGTTCTGCTCAAGGCCCTTGTGACGGAATTTCGGCTTGGCGAGATAGCTCATTCGGCGGCGCCCTCCAGGCGCGGTTCAAGCTGTCCGAGACGTTCCGCGACCTCGGCGAGGATGAAGCGTGCGGTGATCGGCGCCCCGTCATAGTGCGGGATCGACACGATGCGGGCGGGGTCGATCGCCCCTTCGTTGATCAGCAGGGTCCGCATCTGGCCGTCACGGTTCTGCTCCACGATGAAGACTTGCTCGTGCGCGTTGACGAACTCGATGACCTCGTCGCTGAACGGGAAGGCGCGGATGCGCATCGCATCGACCCACAGACCGCGTTTCCCCAGCGCGTCCAGCGCTTCCGCCATCGCCGGTGCGGTCGATCCGAAATAGATGACGCCGAAGCGCGCCTTGCGCGCCGCTTGGTGGACGACCGGCTTGGGTACCAGCAGCTTCGCCGTCTCGAACTTCCTCAGCAGGCGCTGCATGTTGTCGACATAGACCGCGCCCTCCTCGGAGTACTTGGCGTATCGGTCGCGCGAGGTGCCCCGGGTGAAATAGGCGCCCCGCGTCGGGTGCGTGCCCGGCAGCGTGCGATAGGGGATCGCGTCGCCGTCGACGTCGAGATAGCGGCCGAAATCCATGCCGCTCTCCAGCATTTCGGCCGTCATGATCTTGCCGCGGTCGTAGCGCCGCGCCTCGTCCCAAGCGAGCGGCTCGCACAGCCACTGGTTCATGCCGATATCGAGATCCGACATGACGAAGATTGGCGTCTGGAGGCGCTCGGCAAGGTCCAGCGCCTCGGCGGCGAAATCGAACGATTCGCGCGGATCCTCCGGGAACAGCAGCACATGCTTGGTGTCGCCGTGGCTGGCGTAGGCGCACAGCAGGATATCGGATTGCTGGGTTCTGGTCGGCATGCCGGTCGAGGGACCGCCCCGCTGGATGTCGAAGACGACGGCCGGGATCTCGGCGAAATAGGCGAGGCCGAAGAATTCCTGCATAAGGCTGATGCCGGGCCCCGAGGTCGCGGTGAACGCCCGGGCGCCGTTCCAGCCGGCGCCGATCACCACGCCGATGGCGGCAAGCTCGTCTTCCGCCTGCACGATCGCGAAGCGGTTCTCGCCGGTCTCCGGATCGACGCGCAGCTTGCGGCAATGGGCGTTGAAGGACTCCGCCACGGAGGTCGAGGGCGTGATCGGGTACCATGCCGCGACGCTGGCGCCGCCATAGACGCAGCCAAGTCCGATCGCATCGTTGCCTTCGAGGAAGATGCGGTCGCCGACCAGGTCGGAGCGCTCGACCTTGAGCTTGCAGAGCCCCTCCAGATGTTCCGACGCATAGTCCCGGCCGATGTGGAGCGCCTTGAAGTTCGGCTCCAGCAGCCGCTCCTTGCCCTTGAACTGCTCGCGGATCAGCGATTCGACGACCTCGGCGCCGATGCCCATGAGCGCGGTCAGCGCGCCGACATAGATGATGTTCTTGAAGAGCTGGCGCTGGCGGGGATCGGTATAGGTGCGGTTGCAGATCTCGGTCAGCGGCATCCCGATGACCAGGATGTCCGGGCGGAACTTCGAGGGCGGCAGCGGCTTGGAGGAATCGTAGAACAGATAGCCGCCCGGATCGATCGAGGCGACGTCCTTGTCCCAGGTCTGCGGATTCATCGCCACCATCAGGTCGACGCCGCCGCGCCGTCCGAGCCAGCCCTCGCCCGAGACCCGCACCTCGTACCAGGTCGGCAGGCCCTGGATGTTCGACGGAAAGATGTTGCGCGAGGCGATCGGCACGCCCATGCGCAGGATCGAGCGGGCGAACAATTCGTTCGCACTGGCCGAGCCCGATCCGTTGACGTTGGCGAACTTGACGACGAAGTCGTTCGTCGCCTCTATCGGTTTTGGCATGACGCGCCCGCCTGCGGGATTTCGATAAGGGTCTTCTGCATGTCCCACGCGCCCGTGGGGCAGCGTTCGGCGCACAGGCCGCAATGCAGGCAGACGTCCTCGTCCTTCGCCATGATGCGCCCGGTCTTGAGGGCCGGCGACACGTAGAGGTCCTGCTCCAGGTTCACCGCCGGCGCGGTCAGCCGAGTCCGCAAGTCTTGTTCGGGCCCATCGGCCGTGAAGGTGATGCAGTCCATCGGGCAGATGTCGACGCAGGCGTCGCACTCGATGCACAGCTTGGGCGCGAAGACGGTCTGCACGTCGCAATTCAGACAGCGCCGCGCCTCCGCATAGCCGAGCTTGGCGTCATAGCCGAGTTCCACTTCGGCGCGGATGTCCTTCAGCGCGATCGCGTTTTCAAGATGCGGCACCTTGTGACGCAACGCGGCGTTGATGTCGTTGTCGTAGCTCCATTCGTGGATGCCCATCTTCTGGCTGGTCATCGCCATGGCGACGGGCGGCCGCTCGGCAATGTCGGCGCCGGAAAGGAAGCGGTCGATCGACACGGCCGCGCCGTGGCCGTGCGCCACGGCCCAGATGATGTTCTTCGGTCCGAACGCCGCGTCGCCGCCGAAGAAGACCTTCGGATTGGTCGACTGGAACGTCGTCTCGTCGACCTTGGGCATGGCCCAGCGGTCGAACTCCACGCCGCAATCGCCCTCGATCCAGGGGAAGGCGTTCTCCTGGCCGATGGCGACAAGAATGTCGTCGCAGGCCATGTGGACATCGGGCTCGCCAGCCGGCACGAGGGCCCGCTTGCCGTTCGTGTACTCGGCCCGGACCTTCTCGAAGACCATGCCGGTCAGGCGGCCGCCCTCGTGGGTGACCGCCTTGGGCACCAGGAAATTGTGGATGGGGATGCCCTCGTGCGCGGCATCCTCCTTCTCCCAGGGCGAGGCCTTCATCTCCTCGAAGCCGGAGCGCACGACGACGCGCACGTCCTCGCCGCCCAGCCGCCGCGCTGTGCGGCAGCAATCCATCGCGGTGTTGCCGCCGCCCAGAACCAGCACGCGCTTGCCGATGGACGTCGTATGGCCGAACGAGACGCTGGCGAGCCAGTCGATGCCGATATGGATATTGGCCGCCGCTTCCTCGCGGCCGGGAACGTCGAGGCCGCGGCCGCGCGGCGCGCCGCTGCCGACAAAGACGGCGTCGAAGTCCTCGGCGAGCAGCGCCTTCAGGCTGTCGATGCGCCGGCCCAGCTTCAGTTCGGGCTCAAGGCGCGTGATGAAACCGACTTCCTCGTCAAGCACCGCTTCGGGCAGACGGAATTTCGGGATCTGCGTGCGCATGAAGCCGCCGGCCTTCGGGTCGCCGTCGAAGATCGTGACGTGGTAGCCGAGCGGCAGCAGGTCGCGCGCGACGGTCAGCGAGGCCGGTCCGGCGCCGACCAGCGCGACGCGCTTGCCGTTCTTCGCGCCGGCCTTGGGCAGGCGCTCGGCGATCTCGCCCTTGTTGTCGGCGGCGACGCGCTTCAGCCGGCAAATGGCGACGGGCTGTTCCTCGACGCGGCCGCGGCGGCAGGCGGGCTCGCAGGGGCGGTCGCAGGTCCGGCCCAGCACGCCGGGAAAGACATTGGAATGCCAGTTGACCATGTAGGCGTCGGCATAGCGGCCGGCGGCGATCAGGCGGATATATTCGGGCACCGGCGTATGGGCGGGGCACGCCCACTGGCAATCGACGACTTTGTGCCAGTAATCCGGAGTCGCGGACTCTGTCGGACTCATGCGCTACCGGACCCTCCCGACAGGAAGGCCGGTCCCTCGGCGCGAAGCGATCATGTGGCGGCGTCCCTCACGGCCGCCTTGTACTGGCGGTCCTTTGCACAGTTTCGCGCCACGCCGCGCCGGATGCAATTGCATTCAGCGCCGTTCTCCGGGGATTTCGATCCCTTGTGGCGGGCCGTGGGTGTGCCCGGCCAGCCCTATCTTCTTGCGAAGAATTCTCATTGCCATCTCGGAAATCCACCGCTAGGTGTTGCGCAGAATTCGCATTCTCAACTGGAACTGAGGTGAAAGTCGCTGGCATGGCCCTTTCGCTGCGGCTGCGACGGGCCTCGTCGCGCAATCCCCGCCTCTTCTGGCTGACCCAGTTCCGGCGCTGGCACTGGATCAGCGGAGCAGTCTCCATGGGCGGACTGCTGCTCTTTTCGATCACCGGCTTCACGCTCAACCACGCGGCGGAGATCGAGGCGCATCCGGTCGTGACCACACGGCAGGCCGTGCTGGCGCCCGATCTGCTTGCCGCCCTCAAGGACGATGTGCCGCTGCCCGGCCCGGTTGCCGAGGCGCTCGCTGCCGCCTTCGGCATCGACATCGCCGGCAGGGAGGCCGAATGGACGGCCGATGAGGTCTACCTCGCCCTGCCGCGACCCGGCGGCGACGCCTGGCTGACCATCGATCGCGTCAGCGGCGGTGTCGTCTACGAGCGCACCGACCGGGGCTGGCTTTCCTACCTCAACGATCTGCACAAGGGGCGCAACACCGGACCGGCATGGCTCTGGTTCATCGACTTGTTCGCAGCGGCAAGCGCGATCTTCGCGCTGACCGGCCTCGGCCTGCTCGGGCTCTATGCAACGAGCCGCCGCGCGACCTGGCCGCTGGTCGGCGCGGGCGCCGCGCTTCCGGTGCTCCTCTTGCTCCTCTTCGCCCACTGACCGGGATCGCCATGCGCGCCGCCACATTCTCGACCATCGTTCTGCTCGGCGCGGCGACGCCGGCCGCCGCCGATGAGATCGCCGTCAGCTTTGAACTTCCGCGGCACGACATTGCCGAATATCACAAGCCCTATGTCGTGATCTGGGTGGAGCGCGCCGACCGCAGCGTCGCCGCGACGCTGGCCGTCTGGTACGATACCCGGCTCAAGGAGCGCGAAGGCGAGAAGTGGCTGAAGGACCTGCGCCAGTGGTGGCGGCGGGCCGGCCGCGACCTCGCCCTTCCGATCGACGGCGTCAGCGGCGCGACACGAGCACCCGGCAAGCAGACTTTGTCCTTCACGCCAGGCAAAGGCCCGCTGCCCGCCCTCGAGCCTGGCGCCTATACGCTGATCGTCGAGGCGGCGCGCGAGTCCGGAGGGCGCGAATCCGTCGAACTTCCGTTCACCTGGCCGGACGAGGACGGCGCGCCTGTTCAGGCGCGGGGCGCCAGCGAGATCGGCGCCGTCGATCTGCAAGTCGTGCGCTGACATGGGCCGGTCGGCGCGCCCGGTTGCCACCACGCGGCTGCTCATTCCGGCTTTCGGCGACCCGCCTCTCGAGACCGCGGGCACGCGCCACAGCCTCTACGGCGAAGCCATGGGCACGGTTTGGTCGGCCCACCTCTACGGCCCGCCCGACGCTGCCCCGATCCGCGCCCGGATCGAGGCTCTGCTCGACGGCGTCATCGCCGAGATGAGCAGCTGGTCGCCGCTCGCCTTCCTTATGCGCTTCAACGCCGCTCCCGCCGGCACATGGCTCGAGGCCCCGGCCGGGTTTCGCCGCGTACTTGCCGAAGCCGTTCGCATAGCGGCGCTTACGGGCGGTGCCTTCAACCCGGCGGCCGGCGCGCTGGTCGATCTCTGGGGCTTCGGGCCTGCGAGCCGGCACGACGCGCCGGAGGCAGGCGACGTCGCCGCGGCGGCGCGTACGGCTGGCCGTTGGCGCGCCCTCGCCGTGGAGAACACAAGCGTGCTGCAACCCGGTCTTGCGCTCGACTTTTCCGGTATCGCCAAGGGCTATGCCGTCGATCTCGTCGCGGCGTGTCTGCGCGAAGCAGGCGCACCGTCGTTTCTCGTGGACATTGGCGGAGAACTGTACGGTCAGGGGGTCAAGGACGACGCCATGCCCTGGTGGGTCGAGCTGGAGGCGCCGCCCGGGGCGCGCGCCGAACCTCTTGTCGTGGCTCTTCATGGTGTCGCCGTTGCCACGTCGGGGGGCTATCGCCGGCGACGAACCCTGCAGGGCCGTACCTGGACCCACACGATCGACACGCGCTCGGGCCTTCCGCTCGCCGCCGCCGGCGCGCCGGTCGTCAGTGTCGTCCATGCCAGCTGCATGACTGCCGACGCGCTGGCGACCGCGCTCGGCGTCATGGGAGCTGATGAAGCGCTCGCTTTCGCGACCCGCCATGACATCGCCGCCCGCATCGTCGCGGGAGAGGCGGAAGGATTCGCCGAGTCCCTCTCGCCCGCCCTCGCCGCAATGCTGGCCTGATGGAGCGGCCTATTCCTGCTCGCGCGCCTTCACCAGCGCGCGATAGGCCTTGTGCCGTCCGGCCCACAGCTTCTTCTGCTGCACCCGCGCGAAATAGTCGCCCTTGCGCGTCTCGTGGGCGAGTTCGCGCTGCAACTTCTCGAACGACTGCCAGCGCTCCGGCGCCAAGGTCCCGTCCTCCAGCGCGGCGCGCACCGCGCAGCCCGGCTCGGTCACGTGGCGGCAATCCCCGAAGCGGCAGGCGGCGGCCAGCCCTTCGATATCGGCGAAGGTCGTCGATACGCCCTCTTCGGCGTCCCACAATCCAAGCTCGCGCATGCCAGGCGTGTCGAGCAGAAGCGCGCCGCTCTTGAGCAGGACCAGTTCGCGATGCGTCGTGGTGTGGCGGCCGCGCGCGTCGTGCTCGCGAATGTCCCGCGTCGCCATGCGCTCCTCGCCGGCGAGCGAGTTGAGCAGGGTCGACTTGCCCGCTCCCGAACTGCCCAGCAGCACGGCGGTGCGCCCCGTGCCGATGGCGGCGGCGAGCGCCTCCATGCCGGCGCCGCTCATCGCGGAAACGGCATGAACCGCGACGCCCGGCGCGATCGCCTGCACCTCGGCGACATGCTCGGCGATCGTGTCGCAGAGATCGGCCTTGGTCAGGACGATCAGCGGCGTCGCGCCGCTCTCCCAGGCGCTTGCCAGGAAGCGCTCCAGGCGGCGCAGATTGAGATCGGCGTTCAGCGAGGCCGTCAGCAGCGCGATGTCGGCGTTCGCCGCCACCACCTGTGCGTGGCCGGCTCTGCCGGCCGCCTTGCGGATGAAGGCGCTGGTGCGGGGCAGCACGGCGTGAATCGTCGCCGCGCCTTCCTCCGGCCGCAGCGCAGCGGCGACCCAGTCGCCGGCGACAGGCATGTCGCCGTCGCCGGCCCCGTGCAGCAGGCGGCCGGAAACATCGGCGCGCAGTTCTCCGGCGTCGCTGATGATGCGATAGGGCCCGCGCTGCTGGACGATCACGCGGGCGGGGCTGAGGCCGGCGTCGGCGTGGGTCTGGAAGGACTGCTGGAGCGCATCGCTCCAGCCATAGTGATGGATCAAGGGAGACATCCTGAGACGAGAAAAGGGAGAGGCGCGCTGTGCGCCGCCGTCTCAGGCATTCCGATGTTCAGGAGATGGCTAACCGGCAGCGCTGCAGAAGGCGTCGCGAACAAGATCTGTCATGATGCGCCTCCTTGGCTGGCGGTTGGACGTGTGCACCTAACGCCCGGCGGCACCGCTGGTCAAGGGCGCCGTCAAAGCGGGATGCCCGGGAGGTCCAGCTTGTGGGCACGGGCGCAGTCCCTGGCGATGTCGTAGCCAGCGTCGGCGTGGCGCATCACGCCGCTCGCCGGATCGTTCCAGAGGACGCGCTCGATCCGCTTCGCCGCCGCTGCCGTTCCGTCGCAGACGACGACCATGCCGGCGTGCTGCGAGAAGCCCATGCCGACGCCGCCGCCATGGTGCAGCGACACCCAGGTCGCGCCGCTCGCGCAGTTGAGCAGTGCGTTGAGCAGCGGCCAGTCGGATACGGCGTCGGATCCGTCCAGCATCGCCTCGGTCTCGCGGTTGGGGCTGGCGACGGAGCCGGAATCGAGATGGTCGCGGCCGATGACGATGGGGCCGATCTCGCCCCGCGCCACCATCTCGTTGAAGGCGAGGCCGAGGCGATGGCGGTCGCCGAGCCCGACCCAGCAGATGCGCGCCGGCAGGCCCTGAAACCTGATCTTGGCCCGCGCCATGTCGAGCCAGGTGTGCAGATGCGCGTCATGCGGCATCAGCTCCTTCACCTTGGCATCGGTGCGATAGATGTCTTCGGGGTCGCCGGACAGCGCCACCCAGCGGAACGGCCCGACGCCGCGGCAGAAGAGCGGCCTGATATAGGCGGGCACGAAGCCCGGAAAGGCGAAGGCGTCGCCCGATCCCTCGTCCTTCGCGACCTGACGGATATTGTTGCCGTAATCGACGGTCGGCACGCCCGCCCGGTGGAAGGCCAGCATCGCCCCGACATGCTCCACGATCGAGGCGCGCGCCGCCGCCTCGACGCCCTTGGGGTCGCGCAGCTTGCGGTCCTCCCACTCGCCGAGCGTCCAGCCCTTGGGCAGGTAGCCGTTCAGAACGTCATGCGCCGAGGTCTGGTCGGTGACCGCGTCCGGGCGGACGCCGCGCCGCACGATCTCGGGCAGCACCTCGGCGGCATTGCCGAGCAGCCCGATGGAGACGGGCTTCCCCGCCGCCTTGGCTTCGGCGAGCATCGCCAGCGCCTCGTCGAGGCTTGCCGGTCGAGATAGCCGGTCTTCAGGCGCATCTCGATGCGCGAGGGCTGGCACTCGACGGCGAGGCAGGAAAATCCCGCCATCACGGCGGCCAGCGGCTGCGCGCCGCCCATGCCGCCGAGCCCGGCGGTCAGCAGCCAGCGGCCCTCGACATCGCCGTTGTAGTGCTTGCGGCCGAGTTCGGCGAAGGTCTCGAACGTGCCCTGCACGATGCCCTGCGTGCCGATATAGATCCACGACCCGGCCGTCATCTGGCCGTACATCATGAGGCCCAGCCGATCGAGCGCGTTGAAGGCGTCCCAGGTCGCCCAGTGCGGCACCAGATTGGAATTGGCGATCAGCACGCGGGGCGCGTCGGCGTGGGTGCGGAAGACGCCGACCGGCTTGCCCGACTGCACCAGCAGCGTCTCTTCCGCCTCCAGCCGCCTCAGCGTCTCGACGATGCGGTCGAAGGCGTTCCAGTCGCGGGCCGCACGGCCGATGCCGCCATAGACGACCAGCTCCTCGGGACGCTCGGCGACCTCGCGGTCGAGATTGTTCATCAGCATGCGCAGCGGCGCTTCGGTCAGCCACGAGCGGGCCGACAGCGTACCGCCCCGCGCGGCGCGAATGTTGCGGCTGTTGTCCAGGCGATTCATGACGGCTCCTCCGCGAAAGTGAGGCAGGCGCCGAGCACGCGCTTCAGCGTCGCCTGCGCCTTGGCGGCCAGCGCGGGGTCGAAGACCGGCGGCCAGTTGTAGTCGCGCAGTACGACAGGCTCCTTCAGGAAGCCGCGAAAGGCCAGTTCCATCTGGAGGGCATGGACGCCGTTGTCCGGACGCCCGTAGAGCCGGGTGATGTAGCCGCCCTTGAAGCGGCCATTGGCGACGGTCGGCTCGCCGCTGCCGATGCAGATCGCCTGCGCCGCGGCGCTCAGCTCCTGGGCGCAGCTCCGGCCGCCATTGGTGCCGATGTTGAAGACGGGCAGCTCGCCCTCGAACAGCGCGGGCACGTGACTGCGGATCGCATGCGCATCGTAGAGGACGACGGTGTCATGGGTCCGCTTCAGGCGGGCGATCTCGCCGGCGATGGCCGCGTGATAGGGCAGAAAGAAGCGCCCCCGCCGCTCCTCGATCTCCTCGGCGTCGGGCGCCGCGCCGCTCCGGTAGAGCGGCTTGCCGTCAAACGTGGTGAGGGGGCACAGTCCGGTCGTCGCCTGGCCGGGATAGAGCGGCGCGCCGGAGGGATCGCGATTGACGTCGATGACGGTGCGCGAGATGGCGGTCTCGATCACGGTCGCACCCAACCCCGCCGCGAAGGCGTAGAGCTGCGGCATGTGCCAGTCGGTATCGACGCGGGCCAGCCAGGACGACTCCAGGCGTCCCTCGATCGCCTCGGGAATCTGCGTCCCGGCGTGAGGGATCGAAACGATCAGCGGCGCCTCGCCGCGCGTGATGGACAGCCAGTCGCTCATGCGCACACCTCGGGAAGCCCGACGCCGGCAGCGGCGCGGGCGAGATCGCCCGCCCGTACGATGGCGATCGCGGCGGCGATGTCGGGATGAAGATAGCGGTCGTGGCCGAGCGTCGGCACCGCGGCGCGCAGCCGGGCGCGGGCGGCCTCCAGCGCCGGGCTGGAGGTCAGCGGCGCATGGAAGTCGCAGCCCTGCGCGGCGGCGAGCCACTCGATGGCGACGATGGCGGCGGCGTTTTCGGCCATCGCCATCAGCCGCCGCGCCCCGTGCGCGGCCATCGAGACATGGTCTTCCTGGTTCGCCGAGGTCGGGATGGAATCGACGCTCGCCGGCGTCGCGCGCTGCTTGTTCTCCGACACCAGCGCCGCCGCTGTCACCTGCGGGATCATGAAGCCGGAATTGAGCCCCGGCCAGGGCGTCAGGAAGGCGGGCAGCCCCGACAGCGCCGGATCGACCAGCATGGCGATGCGGCGCTCCGACAGGCTGCCGATCTCGCACAGCGCCAGCGCGATCATGTCTGCGGCGAAGGCGACCGGCTCGGCATGGAAGTTCCCGCCCGACAGCGCCTCGTCGGTTCCCGGGAAGATCAGCGGATTGTCGCTCACCCCGTTGGCCTCGACGGCGAGCGTCGCAGCCGCCTGACGCAACAGGTCCAGCACCGCGCCCATCACCTGCGGCTGACAGCGCAGGCAATAGGGATCCTGCACGCGCGGATCGTCCTCGCGGTGCGAGGCGCGGATCGCCGACCCGGCCATCAGGGCGCGCAGCGCCGCGCCGCATTCGATCTGGCCCCTGTGGCCGCGCAGGGCGTGGATGCGCGCGTCGAACGGCGCGTCGGTGCCCTTGGCGGCCTCGGTCGACAGCGCCCCGCTGACCAGCGCGCTGCGGAAGACGGTCTCGGCCTCGAAGAGGGCGGCGAGCGCGTAGGCGGTCGAGAACTGCGTGCCGTTCAGCAGCGCCAGCCCCTCCTTGGGACCGAGCGTCAGCGGCGCGAGACCGGCCTTGCCGAGCGCCTCGGCCGCCGGGCGGCGCACGCCGTCCGCCTCGATCTCGCCGGTCCCGATCATCGCCGCCGCCATGTGGGCGAGCGGGGCGAGATCGCCCGAGGCGCCGACCGACCCCTGTGCCGGCACGACCGGGGTGAGGCCCCGGGTCAGCAGCGCTTCCAGGAGGTCCACGGTCTGGGTCCTGACGCCCGAAGCGCCCTGCGCGAGGCTCGCCAGCTTCAGCGCCATCATCAGCCGCGCGACCGCGACCGGCATCGGCTCGCCGACTCCGGCCGCGTGGCTCAGCACGATGTTGCGCTGGAGCTGGGCCAGATCGCCGTCGCCGATCCTGACGCTCGCCAGCTTCCCGAAGCCGGTATTGATGCCGTAGACCGGCGCGTCCTTCGCGAGGATGCGCGTCACCGCCGCCGCGCCCTCGGCCACCCGCCCGCGCGCTTCGGCGGCGAGACAGGGCGCCGCCCCCCGATAGATCGCCGCCCAGCCGTCCAGCGTCATGGCCCCGGGGATCATCGCGATGTCGTTCATCGTGCCTCTCGCACCCGCGCATGGAGCGGGTTGAATCCCATCCGGTACACCAGTTCGGCCGGGTTCGACGCGTTCCAGATCGCCAGATCGCAGGCCTTGCCCGCCTCCAGCGCGCCCGTCTCGCTGCCGAGCCCCAGCGCCGCCGCCGCCTCGCGCGTGACGCCTGCCAGGCACTCCGCGACGGTCAGGCGGAACAGCGTCGCCCCCATGTTCATCGCCATGAGGATCGAGGTCAGCGGCGAGGTGCCCGGGTTGCAGTCCGTCGCCAGCGCGATCGGCACGCCGCAGCGCCGCAGCAGGTCGACCGGCGGCGGCCGTGTCTCGCGGGTGAAGTAATAGGCGCCGGGCAGCAGCACGGCGACCGTTCCCGCCCGCGCCATCGCCGCCGCGCCCTCGGCGCTCAGATGCTCCAGATGATCGGCCGACAGCGCGCCGTAGCGGGCGGCGAGCGTCCCGCCGCCCAGATCGGACAATTGATCGGCATGCAGCTTCACGGGGAGTCCATGCCGCCGCGCCGCATCGAAGACGCGCGCCGTCTCGGCCGGCGAGAAGGCGATGCCCTCGCAGAAGGCATCGACGGCGGACGCCAGCCCGGCGGCGGCGATGGCGGGAATCATCTCGTCGCAGACCAGATCGAGATAGCGCCCGCGCGTCCCCTTCATCTCGCCGGGTACGGCATGCGCGCCGAGGAAGGTCGGTACGATCCTGACGTCGCGCGCCTCGCCCAGAAGCCGCGCGGCGCGGAGCATCTTCGTCTCGTCGGCGAGCGTGAGGCCGTAGCCCGACTTCACCTCGACCGTGGTGACGCCCTCGGCGAGCAGCGCGTCCAGCCGGGGCAGGGCGGCGGCGAGGAGATCGTCCTCGCTGGCCGCCCGCGTCGCCGCCACGGTCGACACAATGCCGCCGCCGCCCCGCGCGATCTCCTCATAGCTCGCGCCCGCGATGCGCTTCTCGAACTCGGCGGCGCGGTCGCCTGCGAAGACCAGGTGGGTATGGCAGTCGATGAGGCCCGGCGTCACCAGGCGGCCGCCGCAATCGATCGTCTCCGCCGCCTCCAGGCGCGGCGCGTAGGCGGCCGGCCCCGCATGGACCGCGACGATGCCGTCCTCGATCAGCCACGGCCCCGCCGCCGCCATCGGCGCCAGCCTCGCGCGCGTCCAGACGCGATCACACTGCATGGGCGGACCCTATCCGTCTTGGCCGCGCCCGTCAGCATGGTAAGGAACGACATGGCGTCGCTCTGGTTCACCGAAGCCCTTCTGCCCACCGGATGGGCAAAGGGCGTGCGTGCCCGCATCGAGGGCAGCCGCTTCGCGTCCGTCGAGACCGGGGTTGCGCCCGCGCCCGGCGACGCGCGCCACGGCCCCGCTGTCCCCGGCCTCGCCAATGTCCACAGCCACGCCTTTCAGCGCGGCATGGCAGGGCTTGCCGAAACCGCGGGACCGGCGGACGACGACTTCTGGTCGTGGCGCGAGACGATGTATCGCTTCGTGCTGACGCTGGACCCGGACCAGATCGAGGCGCTCGCCGCGCTCGCCTTTGCCGAAATGGCGGAAGCCGGGTTCACCACGGTCGGCGAGTTCCACTATCTCCATCACGCCCCGGACGGCGCGCCTTACGCCAATCCCGCCGAACTCGCCGAACGCATCGCCGCCGCCGCCGCTACCGCCGGCATCGGCCTCACGCTGCTGCCGGTCTTCTATGCCCATGGCAATTTCGGCGCCGCCGCCCCCAGCCCGCGCCAGGCGCGATTTCTCACCACGCTCGACTCCTATGGCGCCCTGCTGGACGGCTGCCGCGCCGCGATCGCGCCCCTTGAGGATGCCCGGCTCGGCGTCGCTCCGCATTCGCTGCGCGCCGCGACGCTCGAGGAGGTTCGAGCCGTCGCCGGCCTGGCGGTCCCGTCCACATCCACGCCGCCGAGCAGACCCGCGAGGTCGAGGACAGCATCGCCCAATTCGGCGCGCCCCCCGTGGAGGTGCTGCTCGACCGGATCGGGCTCGGCGAGCGGTGGTGTCTCATCCACGCGACCCACCTCACGGGATCGGAAACGCGACGCCTTGCAGCAAGCGGGGCAGTGGCGGGGCTCTGCCCGGTCACCGAATCCAATCTCGGCGACGGCGTCTTTCCGGCCCCAGCCTATCTCGACGCGGGCGGCCGCATCGCAATCGGCACCGATTCCAACGTCCTCATCTCGGCGGCGCAGGAACTCAGGGCGCTGGAATACAACCAGCGCCTTGTCCGCCGGGCCCGCAACGTGCTCGCTCCGCCGCACGGATCGACCGGTCGCCGCCTGTTCGACGCCGCCTTCGCAGGCGGCAACCGGGCGCTTGGCCTCGACCGCCGGGGCATCGCTCCGGGCTGCCTCGCCGACCTCGTCACGCTCGATGCGGACGATCCCGCGCTGATCCTGGCGCGGGGCGATGGCCTGCTCGACGCCTGGATCTTCGCCGGCGCCGGCATCGATGGGGTCTGGCGCGCCGGGCGCCGCATCGTTGCCGAGGGCCGCCATGTCGGGCGGCAGGCCATACGCACCCGCTATGCGCAGGCGCTGGCGCGGCTCCTCTGACCGAACGTCACGGTTTTCAAAGCGGCGGCAAGCGACTACTCGTGCCGCCATCGCCCTTCGACGGATCTTCAATGGCCAGACGCATCCTCGACCTCAAGTCCACTCACAACCCGCACCGCTGGTATCTGCCGCTGGAGGAAAGCCTCTGCGTCGGCCCGCCCGGCCGGGCCTTCATGTTCGGCGGCGTCGGCCTCGCCGCGGGGATCGTGGCGCTGGAGCGCACCTGCGCCCGCCCGGTGATCTGGGCGACGGCGCAATATCTCTCCTTCGCGCGGCCGCCTTCGGTCGTCGATCTCGATGTGCGCGTCCCTGTGCAGGGCAACTCCACCAGCCAGGCCCGGGTCATCGGCCATGTCGGCGACGCCGAGATCTTCACCGTCAACGCGGCGCTCGGCGCGCGCCCCGGCGACATCTCCCGCCACTGGGTCCAGGCTCCCGATGTCGCCGCGCCTGCCGACTGCCCGGCGGTGCAGCACTGGCGCGCCGACGAAACGGACCTGCACGGCCAGATCGAACTGCGCCTGGCCAGGGGGCGCTACGGCTTCAGCGGCACCGCGGCGGCGTATCCGCCCAGCGAGGACGGCCGGCTCGTCCTGTGGATGCGGCCCAAGACGGGCGAGCCGATCGACGCGGCGATGCTTGCGATCTTTGCCGATCACGTGCCGTCGGGCATCGGCAATGCGCTCGGCATCCATGCCGGCGGCAACAGCCTCGACAACACCATCCGCATCGTCCACCTCGTCCCGACGGACTGGGTGCTCTGCGACATCTTCATCCACGCCGTCCATGGCGGCTTCGGCCACGGCGCGATGCGGCTCTTCGCCGAGGACGGCACGCTGATGGCGACGGCCAGCCAGTCGGTCATCGTGCGGCGCCACGGAGAGCTGAAGTGAGCGCTGCCCGTCCTGCGGGTTGACAGCGCGAGCCCTCCGCCGCAATCAGGACCGGCAGGGGCGGAGCCGGTTTTGTCAGGCGGCGGGCGGCGATGTTGAAGCATATCCGGCGGCGCATCGCGCGCACGATCTCCGAACCGGCGGCCGATCTGCCGGCGGACCTCGTCTACGCGCCGCCGCTCGGCATGACGCCCATCGCCCCGGATGAGGTCTGGACGAGCGATGCGCCTCTCGCCGTCGCCGTCCATCCGCCCGGAACGCCGCGCGCGATCGCCCGGCCTGCGCCTCTATTCCACGACGATCCGGGCGGCGTCGGCCTGCTTCCCGACGCCGGTGCCTACACCTTCACGCTGCCGCCGGTTTTCTGCGTCGCGGCCCGGCGCGTGCTGCAGGTCGGCTTCCGCAGCTACGTGACCCGCGACGGCCTCCTCTTCGACGACGAATCGCACGCCCCCGGCGCGGAACAGGACCGCTTCGCCGCCGCCATTCTCTCCAGCGATCCCTTTCGCAACGAATACACCGGACTGGCGGCCGGCGCCCGTCCCGGCGCCTTTCGCATCGACGCGCCGTCGCGGCCGGTCGAAAGGCTCGATGGCGGAACCGTCTCGCTCGCCTCGCTCGAAGGCCCGAACTACGGCTCGTTCCTCTTTCGCGTGGTGCCCAAGCTGATCGGGTGCGAGGCCTGGCCCGGCGACTGGCGCGTGCTCACGCCGTGGCTCGGCCGCACGATGATCGATCTGCTGGGCATGCTCGGCCTCGGCGAGGACCGCCTTGTCCTGCAGCGGCGCGACGTCGTCTACGACCTTGAGCGCGCGGCGATCCCCTCGTTCCGCGCTGCGCACGCGATGCTCGACGCCGAGACGGTCGCGTTCTACGACGAGATCGGCGCGCGCTACGCCGACCCGGCGGCAGGCGAGCGCATCTTCGTCTCGCGCCGGGGCTGGAACCCGGAAGGTTCCGGCGCGCGGGTCATGCTGAACGAGGCCGAAATCGCCGCGGCCCTCGAAGCCGCCGGCTTCGAGACCATCCTGCCGCACGAGATGAGCATGGCCGAACAGATCAGGCGCTTCGCCTCGGCCCGCATCGTGGTGGGCGCCGCCGGATCGGCGATGTTCAACACGGTCTTCTGCCGGGCGGGGACGATCGTCGTCGACATCGAGTCCGAGCCGCACTGGATCGTCGCGCACATGAACCTTTTCGGCTCGCGCGGCCTCTCCTACGGCATCTTCGAGGGCGAGACGCTCAACCGCGACTGGAACGTGCCGCACAAGCCGTTCTGGGTCGATGCGAAGGCGCTGCTCGGCCGCATCCGCTCGCTCTAGCGGCCATTGCCCGCCGGGCGCACGAGGCGCTACTCATCGTGCGAACAGGTTCGGGGGAATCATGGACATGGCGGACGGCGCAGCGCGTCCCGGGGGCGATGCGCTGACGCGGCGCGACGTGCGCACGCTCTTCCTCGCCTCGCTCGGCGGGGCGCTGGAATTCTACGACTTCGTCGTCTTCGTGTTCTTCACGGCGGTGATCGCCAAGGTCTTCTTCCCGCCCGACATGCCCGAGTGGCTCGCCCTCGCGCAGACCTGGGGCCTCTTCGCCGCCGGCTATCTCGCCCGCCCGCTCGGCGGCTTCGTGATGGCCCATTTCGGCGATCTCGTCGGCCGCAAGCGGATGTTCGTCCTCTCGGTCTTCCTGATGGCGGTGCCGACGCTGCTGATCGGCCTGATGCCGACCTATGCGACGCTCGGCTATGCCGCGCCGCTGCTGCTGCTCGTCTTCCGCATCCTCCAGGGCGCGGCGATCGGCGGCGAGGCGCCTGGGGCCTGGGTCTTCGTCGCCGAACATGTGCCGCCCGGCCGGGTCGGCCTCGCCTGCGGCATGCTGACCGGCGGGCTGACGCTCGGCATCCTGCTCGGCTCGCTGATGGCGCTCCTCATCAACTCGGTCTTCGAGCCGGCGACGGTCGCGGACTGGGCCTGGCGCCTGCCGTTCCTCATCGGCGGCGCCTTCGGCCTCGTCGCCATGTATCTGCGGCGCTTTCTTGAGGAGACGCCGGTCTTCGAGGCGATGCGCCGGCGCGCCGAACTGGCGCGCGGCCTGCCGCTCGCCCGCGTCCTCTCCGGGCACCGGCGGGCGGTGGTCCTCTCCATCCTCGCCAGCTGGATGCTTACCGCGGCGATCGTGGTGCTCATCCTCCAGGCCCCGACGCTGCTGGCGAAGCTCCATCCCGAGCTCGCGCCGGCCATGCCGCTCGCCAGCGTCGCGGCGACCTTCGCGCTGACCCTCTCGGCGGTAGGCGTCGGCTGGGCGCTCGACCGCTTCGGCCAGCCCGCCGTCATGGCGGTCGCGGCGGCGGGGCTCATCGCCGCCGCCTTCATGCTGTTCGGCGCGACGGCGGGCAGCCCCGGCCTCCTCGCGCCGCTCTATGCCCTCGCCGGTCTCGCGGTCGGTGCGGTCAGCATCGTGCCGACCATGATGGTGCGGGCCTTTCCGGCGGAGGTGCGCTTCAGCGGCGTCTCCTTCGCCTACAACTCCGCCTACGCGGTGTTCGGGGCGGCGACGCCGCCGCTGACCGTGTATCTGGCGAGCCTCGATCCGCTCGGGCCGGCCTGGTACGTTGCGGCGGCGACGCTGGTGGGCGCCGCCGCCGTCATCGTCGCGGGACGGGCCCGCCTCTAGGCGGCGGCCTTCGCCTTCGCGCCGTCCAGGACGAAGTCGTCCGGGTTCGGATTCAGCGTCGCCTGCCAGTACTCGACGTTGGGGAACGGCCAGTTCTGGCTGACCCGGCCCAGCGCGTTCTTGTACCAGGAACTGACATGGGGCGAGCCCCAGGCCATGCGAGCGTTCTGCGCATCGACCCTGGCGTTGAAGGCGTCGTGCACGTCCTTGCGCACTTCCATCGTCGCCGCGCCGGACTCGGCCAGAAGATCGAGACAGCCGACGATGTAGCGCACGCCGCACTCGGAGAAGAAGATGATCGAGCCGTTGACGACGATGTTGGTGTTGGGGCCGTAGAGCATGAAGAAATTGGGAAAGCCCGGAACGCTCACGCCCAGATAGGCGCGGGCGTCGCCCTGCCATTTCTCGTGCAGCTCGACGCCGCCGCGGCCATAGATCTTGTAGGTGTCGAGGAACGAGCTCGCCTTGAAGCCGGTGCCGTAGATCAGCACGTCGGCCTTGTGCAGCTCGCCGTCCGCCGTCACCACGCCGTCGGGCGCGATGCGGGCGACCTTGTCGGTCACCAGATCGACATTGTCGCGCTTGAGCGCCTCCAGCCATACGCCGTTGTCGCGCACCATGCGCTTGCCGCCGAGCGGATAGGTCGGGATCACCTTCTCCACCAGGTCGGGGCGGTCGGCGAGCTGCATCTTCATCAGCTCGATGAACAGCGTGCGCATGTCGTCGTTGAGCTGGCTGACGGCGCGCGGATTGCCGTCCCAGGCCGGGTCCGCCTTCATCGCCTCGTAGATGCCGTCGGTGCCCATCCAGAACAGCCAGAAGCGATACCACTTGTCGTAGAAGGGCATGTTCCGGATCAGCCAGTTCATCCCCTCCGAGGTCGGGAAGTGATAGTCCGGGGTCGGGCTCAGCCAGGGCGGCGTGCGCTGGAAGACCGTCATGTGCGCGACGTCCGGGGCGATCGCCGGCACGAACTGGAAAGCGCTCGCCCCGGTGCCGATCACCGCGACGTTCTTGCCTTTCAGATCGACGCCGTGGTCCCAGCGGGCCGAATGGAAGGCGGGCCCCTTGAACGCGCCGAAGCCCTCGATCTCGGAGGGGTAGCGCGGCTGGTTCAACTGCCCGACGGCGCTGACGATGGCATCGGCGACCAGCGTCTCGGCCTTGCCGTCCTTGGTGCGGACGGCGACGCGCCAGACATTGGCGGCCTCGTCGAAGCGGGCCTCGTCCACCGTCGTGCCGAAGCGCACATGCGCACGCAGATCGTGGCGCTTGGCGACGCCGCGGAAATAGTCGAGCAGCACCGGCTGGGTCGAGAACAGATACGGCCAGACGTGATTGTCCTCGAACGAGTACGAGTACATGTGGCTCGGATTGTCGACCCGGCAGCCGGGATAGAGATTTTCCAGCCAGGTGCCGCCGACATCGTCGTTCTTCTCGACGATCTCGAAGTCGATCCCCGCCTGCTTCAGGCGCAGCGCCGACAAGAGCCCCGACATGCCCGCGCCGATGATCAGCACCTTCAGGCTGCGGCCGCGGGCCTTCAGCTTGGGGGCGATCGGGGCGGGGCGCTTGGGATCGGCGCCGTCCATGGCCAGTTCCTCCAGCAGGAACGGCACGTAGTGCTCGGGGATCGGCATCCCGGCGATGAAATCCATCATCGCCCGCAACGTCGCGGGCGGCGGGTTGGCGGCGAGCGGCCTGCCGCCCTTGTGGGCGAGATAGGCGTCGCGGGCCTTCGCCCGGATGGTCTCCTGGTAGGCGGGCGGCAGACTGCCCTGGCCGTCGCCCAGCGGCTCGTAGACGAGCGGCGGCGCGTCCTTCAGATGGCCGGCATCTCCGGTCAGATGGACCAGCGCCAGCATCAGCGTGGGGATGTGCGCAGCCTTCAGCGCCTCGTCCAGTGCGGCGTCTTCGCTCATGGGATACCCTCCGGAATTCTTGTTCTGATGCGGCGATGATCGCCCCTGGCGGCGCGATCATCAAGCCGGACGACGGGGCATGCGGCCCCCGCGTCCATTGCACGCGGGCCGAAATCCGCTACACCGCCGCCACAGACCGCCCGAACGCCGGACCAGACCCCCATGACCAGACTCCTCCGCCGCGCCGCCATCGTCGCCCCGGTCCGCACGCCGGTCGCCAAGTTCCTCGGCGGGCTCGCCGCGGTGCCGGTCGAGACCCTCGCCGCGACGGTCGTCAAGGCGGTGATGGCGCGCACCGGCATCGACCCGATGCTGGTCGAGGACATCGTCTTCGCCCAGTCCTACGCCAGCGGCGAGACGCCCTGCGTGGGGCGCTGGGCGGGGCTGGCGGCAGGCCTGCCGATCGAGGTGCCGGGGATGCAGCTCGACCGCCGCTGCGGCGGCGGCCTCACCGCCGTCACCACCGCCGCGATGATGGTGCAGTCGGGGGCCGCCGATGTCGTTCTGGCGGGCGGCGTCGAGAGCATGAGCAATGTCGAATACTACACGACCGACATGCGCGCCGGCGCCCGCGCGGGCAGCGTCAAGCTGCACGACCGCCTGGAGCGCGGCCGCGAACGCTCGCAGCCGGTCGAACGCTTCGGGCGCATCAGCGGCATGATCGAGACGGCCGAGAACGTGGCCAGGGAGTGCGGCGTCTCGCGCGAGGCGAGCGACGCCTACGCCGCCGAAAGCCATGCGCGCGCCGCCGCCGCCTGGGCGGCGGGCAGGTTCGACGGCGAGATCGTCCCGGTCGCGGTGCCGCAGAAGAAGGGCGACCCGGTCCTTTTCGCCCGCGACGAAGGCATCCGCGCCGACGCCACCGCCGCCTCGATGGCGGCGCTGAAGCCGCTGATGAAGGACGGCGTCGTCACCGCCGGCAATTCCAGCCAGCAGAACGACGCCGCCGCCGCCTGTCTCGTCGTCGCCGAGGATCGCCTCGCCGATCTCGGCCTGACGCCGTCCGGTTTTCTCGTCGGCTGGGCGGCGGCGGGCTGCCATCCGGCGACCATGGGCCTCGGCCCGGTCCCCGCCGTGCAGCGTCTTTTCGCCAAGACCGGCCTCTCGTGGTCCGACATCGGCCTCGTCGAACTGAACGAGGCCTTCGCCTGCCAGGTGCTCGGCGTCCTCAAGGGCTGGGGCTGGGACGACCGCGCGATCCTCAACGTCAACGGCTCGGGCATTTCGCTCGGCCACCCGATCGCCGCGACCGGCGTGCGGATTCTGGCGACCATGCTGAACGAGATGCAGCGGCGCGGCGTGCGCTACGGGCTGGAGACGATGTGCGTCGGCGGCGGCCAGGGCGTGGCTGCGGTATTCGAGCGCGCCTAGAGCCTCATCCGAAGAAGTGGATGCCGGTTCTAGGAGAAGATGAGGCTCAATCGAAGACTTTGAGCCCCGTTCCGAATTCATCGGAACGGAAAGGGCTCTAGTCGGGAGCGGGCGCCGCGCGGTGCGGTCCGGCGCTCGGCGCCAACGCCGCCATCGCCAGCCCGATCTCGCGCTCGCCGATCACCGTGCGTGTCGCGCCCAGGCGTCTCAGGCGCTCGCTCTCGGCTTCCGAGTGGGCGCGGGCGATGATCGGCAAGGCTGGGTTCAGCGCGCGCACGCGCTCCACGATGCTGCCGGCCTCCAGGCCGTCGGGGATCGCTACGAACATCGCATGTGCGCCGGCCACATTGGCGGCTGTCAGCACCTCCGCTTCCACGGCATTGCCGCGGATCGTGGCGATCCCCAGGGCTTCGGCCGCCGCCGCCGCCTTGTCGTTCTCGTCCAACGCGAGCAGGGGAGAGCCGCGTTCGCGCAGGTCCCAGGCGATCGCCGTCCCGACCCGGCCGAAGCCGGCGATGATGGTGTGGCCGCTCAGCGTCGTCGCCGTCAGGTCGGCTTCGGCCGGCGGCGGCGCGGGGGCCGGCGCTTCTGGTCGCGTCGGCCTTATGGCGTCCCGCCGCTCGAGGCGGCCGCGCGCCGCTTCGGCCAGCGCGAAGATCCCCGGATTGACCAGGATCGAGATCATCGCCGCTGCCAGGACCAGGCTGCGCGCCTGCTCGTCCAGAAGGCCGATGCCGACGGCAAGATTGGCCAGGATGAACGAGAACTCGCCGATCTGGGCAAGGCTCGCCGAAACGGTCAGCGCCGTTCCGGTCGGATGGCCGAACAGGCGGACGATCGCGAAGGCGGCGATCGACTTGCCGAAGACGACGATCGCCACGCTCGCCGCCACCGCCAGCGGCGCATCCAGGAGAATCGCGGGATCGAAGAGCATGCCGACCGAGACGAAGAAAAGCACCGCGAAGGCGTCGCGCAGCGGCAGGGTCTCTTCCATGGCCCGCTGGCTCAGCTCCGATTCCGCCAGCACCATGCCGGCGAAGAAGGCCCCGAGCGCGAACGACACGTCGAACAGCTTGGCGGCGCCGAAGGCGATGCCGAGCGCGATGGCCAGCACCGCCAGGCGGAACAGCTCGCGCGATCCCATGTGCACGACGGCGTGCAGGATGCGCGGCACCAGCCATCGGCCGACCACCAGCATCAGGGCGACGAACAGGGCGACCTTGCCCAGCGTGACGGCGACCGCGGCCAGGATATCCGCCGTGGGCAGGGCCGCGCTGCCTGCGCCCAGGCCGCCCAGCGCCGGGAGAAGGACGAGCGCCAGGACCATCGCGAGGTCTTCCACGATCAGCCATCCGACCGCGATGCGTCCCCGTTCGGTCTTGACGATGCGGCTCTCCTGCAGGGCCCGCAGCAGCACGACCGTCGAGGCGACCGACAGGGCGAGGCCGAAGATGAGGCTCTGCGCCAGCGTCCAGCCGAGCGTCCAGCCGAGCAGCCAGCCCATCGCCGTCGCCACGGCGATCTGCACGATCGCGCCGGGAATGGCGATCGCGCGTACGCTCATCAGGTCCTTCAGCGAGAAGTGCAGGCCGACCCCGAACATCAGCAGGATGACGCCGATCTCGGACAGTTCAGCCGCCAGCTTGGCGTCCGCGACGAAGCCCGGCGTGTGCGGCCCGACCAGAACGCCGGCAAGCAGATAGCCGGCCAGCGGCGAGACGCGCAGCCTGTAGGCGAGCGCGCCGAACGCGAACGCAAGCACCAGGCCTGCGACGATCGTCGCGATCAGGGGTGTGTCATGCGGCATGGCCGGGATGGTCGCGCATCGGCGGCCCGACAATCAACCCAAAACACCCTGCCTTGACCGACTTGCGACGCGCAGGCGAAATCGTCGCCATCGCGGGAGATCTTTCGCCATGTCCGAGGCCGGTCTAGACGCCTTCATCGCCGGATTGCCCAAGGCAGAACTGCATCTGCACATCGAAGGCAGCCTCGAACCCGAAACGATGTTCGCGCTGGCGCGGCGCAACAGGCTGACGCTGCCCTTCGCCTCGGTCGAGGCGGTGCGCGCCGCCTATGCCTTCTCGAACCTCCAGGACTTCCTCGACATCTACTACGCGGGCGCTTCGGTCCTGCTGACGGAGGAAGATTTCTTCGACCTCGCCATCGCCTATTTCCGCCGCGCGGCGGCCGACGGCGTCCGCCACGCCGAGATCTTCTTCGATCCTCAGACCCACACCGACCGCGGCGTCCCCTTCGCCACGGTCGCGGACGGCCTGCTCGGCGCCATGGACGAAGCGGCGCGGACGCTCGGGATATCGTCCAGACTCATCCTCTGCTTCCTGCGCCATCTCGACGAGGCTGCCGCCTTCGCCACGCTCAAGGCGGCCGAGCCTTATCTCGACCGCATCGCCGGCATCGGCCTCGACTCCTCCGAAGTCGGCCACCCGCCGTCGAAATTCGCGCGCGTCTTCAAGGCGGCCGGCGAACGGGGCCTCCGCCTCACCGCCCATGCCGGCGAGGAGGGCCCGCCCGCCTATGTCCATGAAGCCCTCGACCTCCTCCATGTCTGCCGCATCGACCACGGCAACCGGGCGCTGGAAGACGCGGCGCTGACTAAGCGTCTCGTGGAGGCGGGCATGACGCTCACCGTCTGCCCGCTCTCCAATCTCAGGCTCTGCGTGGTGCGCGACATGGCGCAGCATCCCTTGAAGCGGATGCTGGATCTCGGCCTCAAGGCGACCGTCAATTCCGACGATCCCGCCTATTTCGGCGGCTATGTGAACGACAATTTCCGCGCGGTCGCGGCGGCGCTCGGGCTGACGCGGGACGAGATCGCGCGCCTCGCCCGCAACAGCTTCACCGGCGCGTGGCTGACGGACGCCGAGGCCGCGCCGCATCTGGCGGCGCTCGACGCCCATGTCGCGGGGGTCAGCGGCTGAGGCTCTCGCGGGCGAAGGCGGCGACCGATTTGTAGTCCGCCTTGCCGTTGGGCGCGCGCATCGGCACATGCTCGCCCAGCAGCACGCGCTTGGGCGCCTTGTAAGGCGCGAGGCGCGCCTTCACATGGGCGCGCAGCTCGTCCTCGCTGAAGCCGAAGCCGGGAACGATCCGCACCACGGCGGTCACCGCCTGCCCCCAGTCGGGATCGGGCACGCCGACGACCAGCGCGTCCTCGACGGAGGGGTGGGTCTTCAGCGCCTCCTCGACCTCTTCGGGGAAGACCTTCTCGCCGCCGGTGTTGATCGAGGCGCTGCCGCGCCCCATCAGCGTCAGCGAGCCGTCGGCCTCCACCAGGCACCAGTCGCCGGGGATCGAATAGCGCTTGCCGCGAATGGTGCGGAAGGTCGAGGCGGTCTTCTGCGGGTCGCCGTGATAGCCGAGCGGGATCGGCTCGCCCAT